>JGI24766J26685_10000418_pt1 | contig 12167 bp, 13 predicted proteins | sample SanBayMetagenome_FD_26685 | JGI IMG/M metagenome (IMG submission 26685)
TTGGATATACGTTGATCAATTGTCCTTTTTCATCCAATAAAAACTTGGTGAAATTCCATTTGATCTCTGCATCCATTACACCATTTTCTGCTTTGGAGGTGAGCCATTTGAACAACGGGTGGGTATCATCGCCTTTCACAGAAACCTTTTCAGCCATGGTGAAAGTTACACCATAATTTTTCTGACAAAATGCATTGATCTCTGCATTGCTTCCAGGTTCTTGTCCGCCAAAATTATTCGCAGGAAATCCAACAATCACCAACTTGCTTTTGTACTGCTCGTACAACTTTTCAAGATCAGCATATTGTGGCGTGTATCCACATTTAGAGGCGGTATTGACTACCAAGATTTTCTTGCCTTTGTACTTAGAAAAATCGATGGTGCCTCCGTCGATCGAAGGGACCTTGAACTTGTGTATGGATCCTGTAGGTGCCATCATCAAAGACATTAGAGCTACAAGTAAATATTTCATGTTAAATTGATTTGTATTCTAAATTAACAAGCTTCCTTCTTATTTGTTCAATTAACTTTACACCATGTTATTTTCTGCCATCCCTGGTCAGCATGAAGTGAAAGAAAAACTGGTGCAGCTTGTGACCAACAACCGGTTGAGTCATGCACTTTTGTTTTTGGGGAAAGAAGGAAGCGGATCGTTGCAACTGGCCTCTGCGCTGGCACAATACATTGTATGTGAAAACAAAACATCCGACTCCTGCGGCACCTGCCCCTCTTGTAAAAAAGCCTCTGCGCTCATGCACCCTGACATTCATTATTCTTTCCCAACCATAACCAAAGCAGGAATTGACAAACCCGTTTGCAATGATTTCATTGAAGAATGGAGGAGCTTCAACAAAGACAACCCCTATGGCAATGTATATGACTGGCTNCAAACCTTGGAAGCAGAAAACAAACAGGGAAATATCACGGCACATGAATGTGAAGACATCCTCCATAAATTGAATCTGAAAAGTTTTGAAAGCGGTTATAAAATCCTGATTCAATGGATGCCGGAGTATTTAGGCAATGCCGGCAATAAACTATTGAAACTCATTGAAGAACCTCCTGCACAAACCTTGTTCATTTTGGTTGCTGAGGATGAATCCAAAATACTGCCTACCATTCTTTCCAGAACACAGCTGATCAAAATCAACCGTGTTGCTACCAAAGATGTTCAATCGTGGTTAATTGATGGCCTGAGCGTTCCCAAAGAAAAAGCCATCTCCATCGCACCATTGGCACAGGGAAACCTGAGAGAGGCCATGCAGTTGCTGCATCACGGAGATGAGAACTGGCAGGATCTTTTGCGTGACTGGCTGAATGCCATTATCAAGAATGGTCCGGGCGCACAGGTGAAATGGGTGGATGAGATGAGTAAAATCGGAAGAGAAAAACAGAAACAGTTTATTGCTTATTTCACTCATTTGTTGTCCATTTCAATCAGGATATCGAACAATGAAATTCCACATGACATTGCAGAAAATGAAATTGATTTTGCGCAACGTTTGCTGAAATTGGCAGATACCTCACAGATCCAATCCATGGTTGAAGAATTGGATAAATCCATCTATTACATTGAAAGAAATGCCAATCCCAAGATGCTCTTCATGGCCCTCAGCATCAAATTTTACCATATTATTAAAGATAAAATGGTAATTTTGATCAATTAGTGATGACGGATAGTGCGGGAATCGGTTTGCCATAAGAAGCTATTTACATCTTATATATTGTGTTGCGCGGACTTGTGATACTTCGAAAACAACTTCCTCAAACCCAACTCCCTGCTGATCGTACATCCAATGATGTGGAACCTGTTTCCATTTAAACACACAATATGGGATGCAGCTCATGCGGAACAAAAGACGGTAAACCCAGCGGTTGTAAAAGCAATGGCGGGTGCAGCAGCGGCGGATGCAATCGCTTGAACGTGCATGACTGGTTGGCAAATTTGCCATTCACTGACCCGGCTGTTTCATGTAAAATTGTAGAAATCAGCTTCAACAACGGAAGCAGAAAAGAATATTTCAAAAACACAACCCTTCACCATTACAACAAAGGTGAAATGGTAAGTGTAGAGGGTGTAAGCGGATTCGATGTTGGCATGGTCAACCTCAGCGGCGAGTTGGTCCGTCTCCAGCTCAAGAAAAAAAGAATTCCAGAAGACAGCGCAGAAATCAAAAAAATCCTTCGCAGATCAACAGAAGTTGATCTTCAAAAATGGAATGAAAGCAAATCAAGAGAGCGAGAAGTGCTGGCCAGATCAAGAGCCATTGCCAAACAACTCAAACTCGTCATGAAGATTTGTGAAGTGGAAATACAGGCAGACGGCAGAAAAGCTACTTTTTTTTACACGGCAGAGGACAGGGTTGATTTCAGGGAACTCATCAAACTTTACGCGAATGATTTCAAAGTAAAAGTGGAGATGAAACAAATCGGTGCGCGACAGGAATCTGCGAAAGTGGGTGGAATCGGCAGTTGCGGCAGAGAACTCTGCTGCAGCAGTTGGCTGAATGAATTCAAAAGCGTTACAACGGCCATGGCCCGCTACCAAAACCTCAGCATCAATCAAACCAAACTCAGTGGTCAATGCGGGAGATTAAAATGCTGCCTCAATTATGAATTAGATACCTACTTAGATGCATTGCAACATTTCCCTGATCATGCAGATGTTTTGCAAACTGCCAAAGGAAATGCGCAACTCATCAAAAAAGATATTTTCAAAAACCTCATGTGGTATACATTGCCCGACAGCAATAAGCAATATCCACTGTCGATTGAAACGGTAAAGAAAATCAAGTCACTCAACAGCAAAGGCATCTTCCCTGAAGAATTGGAAACAGAGGAAGTGGCAACCACCAACAAGGCAAAAGAACCAGAACCACAGTTTGTGGATGTTGTTGGACAGATCAGTCTTCGTTCATTGGAGAGGAATGCGCAGAAAAGAAAAGGGGGGAGACAACAGCAAGGGACAAGGGAGCAGAGACAAGGGACGAGGGACAGGGGACAAGGAACAAGGGAAGAGGGAAGAGGGACAAGACAACAGCAAGCAACCAGGCAACAGCCAATCAGACCTAGCGATAGAGCAGATAACAGAGGACCCAAACCATTGGGGAAGCAAATAAAATTGAATCGAAACGATCAAGGAAGCCCCCGTGACCAGGCATAAAATTTCCGCTGTCCTTTACACCCGCCATTCGCTTCAATCTGCTTTCATATAAATCACCCAGTGTTCCTGCAACAGCAACACAGATGGTAATCAGTAACATCTCGAATGAAAAATTCCATTGCAAGACTGCAATTAAATTGACCAGTCCCACACTTAAAATAATTCCACCGATTGTTCCCTCCCATGTTTTTTTGGGCGACCATTTGGACAATGGATTTTTCCCAATCAATGAGCCTACAACATAGGCCATGGTATCATTGATCCAAATTCCAAATACAATCAACAATGCAATGATATGCCCACTGAAGGTTGAAAGGGCTGCCGCTATTTTGCTCTCGCTATCATCTGCGTTCCATATCCAACCGCTCCTGAGGTTTACAAGTAAGCAAAGTGAAACAGATATATAGACAAATCCTTTGAGCATGGGCAAAAACGCTGACTGCCTGAATCTTTTTTCGAATACGATGTGCGCCAGGATCAAGATCGAAGAAATACGTAGCAACCATTCACCGATCGAAGCAAGGGCGACCCCGCCCAATTGCATATGCTGAGAAGTGGACATCATCATGGCNCCCCATCCCAACAAAGGGAAATGCATTTTCATCCACCATGACTTGATTGAAAATCCATTGTATATTTTCTCAGCAAGCTGCAAGTACTCTTTCCAGGCACCTGCATGAACAATTGAAAAGAGAATAAAAAAACTCCATTCATTCCACAGCAGTCCAGTCAGCATGACCACTGCATATACCAAGGCCGTTTTTGTTCTTGTGGCAAACACTTTAGAATCGAATGCCATCTGCAGATTTTTTGAAAAATTTAAAAAGATAGACCAGTGCACCCAGTGCAATGATCCCCCACCAAATGGGATATTTATCCTCTGAAAGATCGGTGATGGGAAGCCCTTTCATTCGGAGATAATAGATCTGAAATACTCCCATTGCATTGTTGAGAAAATGCGCAATCACAACCATCCAAATGCTCTGTGTGTAGGCATAGAGGAGTCCCAATACAATCGACAAAGCAACCCTGGAAAGAAATCCGTAAAATGAAAAATGGATGGCGCTGAACAACAAAGATGTAATCAGAATACTGGCCCACATTTTCCCCGTTGCCCGGTACATCAAATTTTGAAATCCTCCGCGAAAAAAAACTTCCTCAAACAATGCCGGTGCCAGGGCCATTACAAGCAATGCAACAATCAGGTCTCCTGTGCCATTCATGATGGACATCAATTCAACCTGTTTCATATAAGAAGCTTCCATCGATTGAGCATATACTTTTAGCTGTTCCCCCAATGGAATCATTTCATTGAGTGCGGCAAGGGAACCAGATAAAAGAACGGTAATACCCATCAGCAAACATCCCCAAAGTATGGTGGATGCTTTTAACTTCTGATGAAACCCAATGAACAAGAAAGGTTTTCTGCTGACGATCCATGTGGTGATGACTGCAGGAAGAAAAAATATACATGCCGCCAAGATGGTTTGGGCCAAGCGGATGAAGTTCACATTGGCTGGATTGGAAAGCGCCAATTGAAAATCCTCCGACTGCGCGCCCCCAGTGATTTTCCATGCGAGCATTGCAATCAGGCTGCCCAATAGCATTCCCACACCCATCAGCAATATCAAGATAAACAATCCGGTTTTTTCATTGATTACTCCCAACAATCCCTTTTGATCTGACATACAAGATGTTTTATGGATACACAATCACCAAGTGCTTAACTTTGCACGGTTTACATGTTAAAGATAGGCAACATAATATTACCCGATTTCCCATTGCTGCTTGCACCCATGGAAGATGTGAGCGATCCACCCTTTCGTGCTGTTTGCAAAAAAAATGGAGCCGATTTGATGTTCACCGAATTCATCAGCAGTGAGGGATTGATACGTGATGCCATCAAAAGCAGACAGAAGCTCGACATATTTGAAGAAGAACGTCCTGTTGGAATTCAAATTTTTGGAGGAGATGAAGAAGCCATGGCGATCAGTGCAGAAATTGTAAATACAGTGCATCCTGATTTGCTGGACATCAATTTTGGCTGCCCGGTCAAGAAAGTGGTTTGCAAAGGTGCAGGTGCTGCTGTATTGAAAGACATTGATTTGATGGTGCGCCTGACCAAAGCAGTGATCAAGTCATCTGCTGTGCCTGTTACAGTGAAAACCAGACTGGGGTGGGATTTTGACAGCATCAACATTTTGGAAGTAGCGGAGCGGTTGCAGGACATCGGTGTGCAGGCATTGTCCATTCATGCAAGAACAAGAAGTCAGTTGTACAAAGGAGACGCGGACTGGAGCTGGATTGCAAAAGTCAAAGAAAATCAGCGCATCACCATTCCAATATTTGGCAACGGCGATATTGATTCCCCCGAAAAAGCATTGGAGTACAAAAACAGGTACGGAGTGGATGGCATCATGATTGGAAGAGCAGCCATTGGATATCCTTGGTTTTTCAGAGAGGTAAAGCAGTTTTTTGCAACAGGTCAGAAGTTGGAGCCGCCTACATTGGAAGAAAGAATGGATGTGATCATGCATCACCTGCGAACATCCATGGAATGGAAGGGACCCAAATTGGGCATTCTTGAAATGCGCAGGCATTATGGAAATTATTTAAAAGGCATTCCGAACATCAAGACAATACGAAACAAACTGGTGACTGCAAACTGTATAGAGGAAATTGAAGAAGCGTTGGAACAGTTNACNGTTAACGGTTAACCGTCAACTTGATTGAATCATAGATTAAACNAAACAAGAAAATGAGCCCACAAGAAAAATTCAACACACTCTCAGACATCATGCCACAGCCATCGGGTTCCAAAGGAATTTATAAATCATGCATGGCGGTTGATAAAATAGTATACACATCCGGACATGTGCCATTTGATACAGAGGGCAACAGGATCAAAGGAAAACTGGGATCCAACATGAGCACTGATGAAGCAAAGGCAGTTGCAAGAAATGTTGGCATCTGTATCCTTCAATCTTTGATCAAAGAATACGGCAGTCTTGACAAAATAAAGCGGGTTGTAAAAATTCTTGGCATGGTGAATGCCGTTCCTGAATATGCCGAACATCCCATTGTGATCAATGGNTGCAGTGAACTGTTCAGAGAAATTTGGGGGGAAGACTTGGGTGTGGGCGCAAGAAGTGCTGTTGGCATGGGATCGTTACCTGATCATGTTCCTGTTGAAATCGAAGCCATATTTGAATTAAAATAATTTTGATGCATTATTCCCAACTCGATTCTCCTTGCTTATTGGTTGATCCCCTCGTAGTTAAAAAAAATATCAACGAGATGATCCGAATGATTGGAGATGTGAACCGACTCCGTCCACATATCAAAACCCATAAAACTGCTGAAGGCATTCAATGGATGCTGAAAGCCGGTATTCATCAATTCAAATGTGCAACGATTGCAGAAGCAGAGTTGTTGGCATTGAATGGTGCAAAAGATATTTTATTGGCCTATCAGCCAGTGGGTCCTAAAATCGATCGACTCTTTGAGCTTCAAAAAAAATATCCAAACATAAAATTTGCCTGTCTCACTGATCATTTAACAGCGGCCAGAGCAATTGGCGACTACTTTCAGCAACATGCATCCAAGATGAGTGTATATGTTGATTTGAACGTAGGAATGAATAGAACAGGCATTGCATCCTCGGATGCATTTGAGTTGATCCTGGCATTGAAAAATCATGATGGATTGATTTTTGAGGGGCTCCATGCATACGATGGACATCATCGCCAGACTGATTACAATGAAAAAGAGAAGGCATGTGAAAAAGGGTTTGAACCTGTCTATGAATTAATCAGACGACTCATGGCAGCTGGATTGCATAGGCCTATCTTGATTGCAGGCGGATCTCCGAGCTTTTCTGTTCATTGCAAAAAAACCGATAGGATTTGCAGTCCGGGTACCAATATTTTCTGGGACCATGGTTATGCTGGACTCTGCCCGGAGCAAGATTTTGAGCCGGCTGTACGCATATTGACTAGAGTGATCTCTCTGCCGGCTTCCAATAAAATTTGCATTGATNTGGGACACAAGGCTGTTGCATCTGAAAATGAAATATCGAAGAGGATTTTTTTTCCATCACATGCTCATCTAAAACCAGTTTCACAAAGTGAAGAGCACATGGTATTGGAAACAAATGCTGCCGATGCATTCAAACCTGGAGATGTATTGATGGGTATCCCCTATCATATCTGTCCAACTGTTGCATTGCACGAATCATTGTACGAAATCAATGGGGATGTTGCAACAGGCGAATGGAAGGTGCTCGCTCGAAAGAGAAAGATCAATCTTTAAAAGTGAGGGGATTCATTACCTTCGCAACCAATTCAATTTACAATGCGGATTCACAAAGAAGGCATACCTACGATTGCAATTACCACAGTGCTTGTTGCACTATTGAGCTATTTATCCAACCAATGGATGCCAAGTGATTGGGTGCTATTGACATATATCATCAACACCGTACTGGTGGTTTTTTTACTCTTTATCATTTCTTTTTTCCGCATACCCAACAGAACATTCCATTACAGCGAACATGAAATTGTTTCGCCTGCAGATGGAAAAGTAGTTGTCATTGAAGAGGTTTTTGACGAGGAATATTTCCACGAAAAAAGACTTCAGATATCGGTATTCATGAGCCCCGCCAATGTACACGTGAACAGATATCCGATGGATGGAGAAGTCATCTACAGCAAATACCATCCAGGTAAATACCTCGTGGCATGGGACCCTAAATCCTCTACCGACAATGAGCGACACAGCATCGTAGTAAAAAACAACAAGGCAGTCATTCTGGTTAAACAAATTGCAGGTGCACTGGCGAGAAGAATCGTCAACTATGCCGAGGTGGGAAAAAACGTCCAACAAAATCAGGAACTCGGATTCATCAAATTCGGCAGCCGGGTAGATCTCTTGCTTCCTCTGGATGCAAAACCTGCAGTCAAGATTGGCGACCATGTGAAGAACGGCATAAGCGTTCTTGCTGCGTATGGGGCTTAGAGAATATTTTTCAAATCCATCAAACCACCCAATACATAAGTTGGCTGAATAGCAGCCGTAGGTGGTTGGGCAGGATTGAAATAAGCACTGTCAATTCCAGCGTTGATTGCTCCTAAAATATCAACATCAAGTGTATCGCCGATCATGATAGAGGTATTTGCTTCTGCATGGGTTTTGGAAAGCGCATATTCAAAAATGGCTGCATGTGGTTTCATTATACCCGCCTGTTCTGAGGTGATCACCTCTTTGAAAAAAACATCGATCTTGCTGTTTTTGATTTTCAAATGCTGCGTGGTTTCAAAACCATTTGTGATTAAGTGCATGGGATAGGATTTCTCATGCAGGTACGTAAGGACTTCTATGCAATGAGGAAAAAGATGTGTTTTGGTAGGTAAAATATCAAGATACCGCTCACTCATCATTTTGGAGAGCGCTTCATCTGTTATTTTATAATCAACCAATGTCCTCCACATTCTCTTCCATCTCAATTCCTCCCGATTGATAAACCCCTTTCTGAAGCGGTCCCAGTATATGGAATTGTGATGATGGTAGGTTTGATGAAAGTGTTCAAAATCATCGGTTGCTTTTTCATCCAACTTCATTTCCACATACAGGTCGTGCAAGGTTTCATGAGAGTTGGTTTCAAAATCCCACAATGTATGATCCAGATCAAAAAAAATTTGTTTGTATTGCTTTGCCATGGAGTTCAAAATTACGGGAACTGCTCAAGATTAAGGGCCAGCTGCATAATTGCTTTGCATTAACTTTACAAAAATTGATACCATGAACGTTGTCATTACAGGTGCATCCAGAGGAATTGGTAAAACCATTGCTGAGCATTTTGCCCAAAAAGGTGCCAATCTTTTTCTGTGTTCAAGAAATATGGAAAAAACAATGGCCTGGCAACAGTCTCTGATGAAGCAATACCAGATCAGCATCAGCAGTTTCAATGCAGACTTGTCCAACCTGGAAGAAGCAAAATCATTTGCTTCACATGTATTGCATGCAACATCTCAAATTGATATTCTCATCAACAATACCGGCATATACGAGCCGGGTGCTACATACAATGAGCCAGAGGGTCAATTGGAAAAAATGCTCAAAGTGAATCTGCTTTCTGCATACCACCTTACCCGGGCATTGATTGGACCAATGATTGAAAGGAAAGCGGGACATGTTTTCAATATCTGTTCAATTGCTTCATTGAAGGCCTACCCCAATGGAGGTTCTTACAGCATCAGCAAGTGGGCGTTGGATGGATTCAGTAAAAACTTACGCGAAGAGATGAAAGCATTCAATATCAAAGTCACGACCGTATATCCAGGTGCGACGCTGACCAGTTCTTGGGATGGAATGGATATTGATCCGCAAAGAATTTTAGAAACGGATGACATCGCAAAAATGATCATCGCTGCCAGTGATCTCTCCCCGCAGGCATGTGTGGAGGATATTGTCATCAGGCCTCAGTTGGGAGATCTGTAAATCAGACAGTAAACCTGTAACCAACGCTTCTGATAGATTGAAAGTGCTGGGGGTTTTTAGGATCCTTTTCAAAATACTTTCTGAAATTCAAAATAAAATTATCGATGGTCCTGGTCGTAGGAAAAACCTGATAACCCCACACTGCCTGGAGTATTTTTTCTCTGGAAACCACTTCGTTCTTGTATTCTACCATCAATTTGAGCAACATGATTTCTTTCTTGCTCAACTGCACTTCTTCACCCTGGTGGTTGACTGCTTTCTGTGATTTAAAATTGATGGTGTTTCCTCCAAAATGTACAACCTCATTTACGTTGGATCGATCTGATAGTTTTTTATTTTTATCAATCAATTTCTCAACCCTCAACAACAACTCCTCCAGGTTGAATGGTTTTGTAAGATAATCATCTGCTCCTTTTTTGAGACCCGTTACCCTGTCTGCGCTGCCGGATCGCGCGCTGAGCATGAGGATGGGCGTTTCGATATTCTGCAGCCGTATATTTTCACTCACATCAAATCCATCCAGTTCAGGAAGCATGACATCGAGCAATATCAAATCAAAATATTCTTCTTTTACTTTCTTCAGTGCAGATGCGCCATCCCCCATACAGGTCACTTCATAACCCTCAAGCTCTAAATTCAATTTTAGTGCCTCCTGAAGATTCTCTTCATCTTCTACCAGTAATATGGATGCTTTTTTTTCAGGCATGGATGGATGATTTTGGAAGACGGATTGCAAAAATACTTCCCTTTGGTGTATTGTTCTTTACTAAAATGCTGCCGCCATGATCCTGAATGATCTTTGTGCTTAAATAGAGACCCAACCCGGTTCCTTTGGTCTTCCTGGTTCGTTCATCTTCCAGCCGGTAAAACTTTTCAAAAATCTTTGGCTTCATTGGATCAGGAATGCCCTCGCCTTGGTCTTTTATCAGCAATTCAATTTGCCCCTCCACCATTTCACAAGTGATGTCAACAGGTGCACCCGTTGAAGTGTACTTCACCGCATTGCCAATGATATTGTTGATCGCGAGACGAATGAGAAAATCATCCCCAGAACAATCCAGTCCATCTGCAATATGATGATGGAAGGAACGCTCCGGATACCTGATGGTATATGCCTCAATGATGCTATTGAGCAGCGCAGAAAAATTAAAATTATTTTTACTAAGCTGGTATCCGCCTGCATCCAATTGGGAACTTAGCAGGATGTTGTTGCACAGGGTATCGAGCCGTTCAGTTTCGTTGATGGCCTGGTGTATGATTCTATTTTTTTTATCCTCGTCGAGCTGATGCCTTTTCAACGTTTCAAGACTTAGTTTGGTCACGGCAATGGGCGTTTTAAGTTCATGGGTGACTGCCATCATAAAGTTTTTTTGCTGGAGGTGGTACCTGACTTGACGGCGTACTGCTGTGTAGAGAAAAATCCCTCCCAACAAAATAAAAATGAAAAATGTGAATCCCTCGCCTATGTATTGCTTTGCATTGCGCTGGTGTTCATCGTTGATTTTTTCGAGTGCCGAGATAGAGGCCTTTCCGGTGTTCTGCAATGTTTCAATTTTATATTGAAGCATCAGGTCATTTTGCTGATCCAACTCTATATACCACCAGGCCAGGGCTGCCAAAATATAGATGACCAACACCCAGAAGGCATATTCGGCAAATTTGAGAGGAATCTTATCCAGTAGTTTGCGCATCTTATTGTACTTTTTCCAGCCTCAGTCCCACATTCATGATATGCGGCAAGGGATCCACCCTCATGTCCTGTCTGATCTCCAATGTATAATTCCCCGGATGTATGAAGGCGACCGGTTGAGGATACAGCAATACACGGTGATCATATAAATCATCCATCCCTGTTCCCAACCAGCCTTTCTCATTGGCCAGGGGAATGTTGAAACGATCATTTCTCCATATGCTGTCCCCGGGAAGCTTACTGGACATTTTGATCCATATATTATTGTACTCATAGGCATCTGTATGCCTCAGCACAAAAAATACCCTGTATCTGGCAGCTGTATCGCTGATGCGGAAATCAAAGTTGGCCACATTTTTATACCCCCATGAATGGTTGGGCATAAAAACAACCTTTTGGTATAGAGAAGACTCTTCACAACCCCAAAGCATCAGGCAGACAAGCGGGATAAGCAATTTTCTAAACAGCATGGCACAAAGGTAGTCATCTTGATCAAAGGACATTCAGGACCTGCTCTTTGGCTTTCTCAAGTTCATCCTTCATTTCAACAACAAATTTCTGAATTTCGGCATCATAGGCCTTGGAGCCGGTGGTATTGATCTCCCTTCCGATTTCTTGGAGTAAAAAGGATAGTTTTCGTCCCTTGTTGATCTCCTTTTCTGCAAGCAAAGTTCGAAAATACTGGCAATGATTGGAGAGCCTTACCTGTTCCTCTGTTAAGTCAATTTTCTCAATATAATAGATAAGCTCCTGTTCAAACCTGTTCATGTCAACACCCACCTCTTTGGATACATGTTCATGCAACAACTTCAAGAG
>JGI24766J26685_10000424_pt1 | contig 12049 bp, 12 predicted proteins | sample SanBayMetagenome_FD_26685 | JGI IMG/M metagenome (IMG submission 26685)
GTCTGCGTCTGCCAGTCGAGGGTCTGCGCATGCCACGGGTTGGACGAGGCGATCTGGCCGCTGCGCCACGACGAGATGATCGCCGCGAGGAAGATGAGCATGCCGATGCCGATGATGTAGGCGCCGATCGTGGAGATCCAGTTGGAGATGTTGAACATGTTGTCGAACTGCAGCACCCGGCGCGGCTGGCCCTGCAACCCGGCGACGAACATCGACATGAAGGTGATCTGGAACCCGGCGAAGGCGGTCCAGAAGCCGATCGACCCCGTGCGTTCATCGAGGAAGCGTCCGGTCATCTTCGGGAAGTAGTAGGCCACCGCGCCCATGGCACCGAAGAGGCCGGCGCCCATGAGCATGTAGTGGAAGTGCGCGGTGACGAACATGTTGCCGTGGAAGTACTGNTCGGCGGGTACGTCGGAGAGGTAGACGCCGGTGACTCCGCCGATCATCTTGTTGAAGATGACCGCGAAGACCGCCATCATCGGCAGCCTGCTCCAGAAGGTGCCACGCCACATCGTGCCGATGACGACGAGCACGAGGAAACCGACGGGGATGGAGATCATCTCCGTGGAGAGCATGAAGGGGTAGTTGGCCTGGGGGGCCCAGCCCGTCATGTACATGTGGTGCGCCCACACGAGGCCACTGAGCCCCACGACGCCGACGATGCCGGCGATGGCCATGTAGTAGCTGAAGAGCGGCTTGCGCATGAAGACGGGGATCAGCTCCATCATCACAGCGATGCTGGGAATGAGGATGACGTAGACCTCCGGGTGGCCGAGCAGCCAGAAGAGGTTCTCGTAGAGCCAGACACTGCCGCCCTCGATGGGGTTGAAGAACGACGTGTTGATGAGTCGATCCGTCATCGACAGGATCTGCGAGTACATGTAGAACGGNAAGGCGTAGAGACCCATGGCGGCCGCAGCGAACGCGCCGTAGATGAGGATCGGCGTCCGCGACCAGGTCATGCCCTTGGCGCGCATGGTGAGCACCGTCGTCATGATGTTGACACTGGCGAGCGCCGTGGAGACGGCGAAGACGATGATCGTGGTCTGGTATCCGATCATCCCGGGCCCCGCCTGCGCATTTAGGGGCTGGTAGACGCTCCAGCCATCCCGGATACCGCCGACGAGCAGGGAGAGGATCAGCGGGGGCACGGCGCAGACGAGCAGCCAGATGCTCAGGGCGTTCAGCCGCGGGAACGCCATGTCGCGCGCCCCGCACATGAGCGGGACCACGAANTTGCCGACNGGNCCGGAGACAACCACGATCATGGCGATCACCATGGCGATNCCGTGCGTGCCCACGAGGGAGTTGTAGAAGTCTGGGTTGAAGACTTCCATCCACGTGATGCCGAGCTCGGTGCGGATNAGCATCGCGAGGAGACCGCCGAAGCCCAGGATGATCATGGCGACGATGAGGTACTGGATGCCCACGACCTTGTGATCGGTCGTGAACCGCCAGTAGCGGAACTTGCCCTGGTCCTTGCCCGCCATGAACTCCGCGTCGGCGTGCGTGAGATCGCGGCCGAAGAGCCACCGGATGGGCCCGGTGAAGGCGCCCATCCCGCCCATGAAGCCGATGACCCAGCCGACCATCATCGCCCAGAAGACCGGACCTGCTGCGGCGTTGGCGAAGGTGGCGGTCAGCGCCCCGGCGGGGAACTGCAGGCTCATGAGATATCCGAAGATCAGAGCCAGGACGACACCGCCGATGAGGCCGGTGAAGAAGTTGAGGTGGCGCATGATGCCGCCGGGCTTGCCGTGCTGCTTGGGCTGCGGGACTTCGACCTGGTGGACCGTTGCGGTGCTCATGAGGTCTTCCCTCCGCCCGTCTCGCGCATGAAGGTCTCGAAGTTCTCCTCGGGCAGCACGCGGATCTGCGTTTCCATGTAGGCGTGGTGGAGGCCGCACAACTCGGCGCACCGGACGTTGAAGACGCCCTCCTTGTTTGCCGTGACTCCCGTCTGGGTGATCGCTCCGGGATTGGCATCGATCTTGACTCCGAGCTCGACGGCCCAGAAGTTGTGGATCACGTCGACGGATGTGACGTTGAAGAGGACGGCGCGGTCCTTGGGGAGGTAGAGGATGTCGCTCGTCATCTTGTCGTACTGCGGGTACTCGAAGGTCCACACCCACTGCTGGCCCGTCACGTTGACGACGAGGGCGTCCTCGGTCTTGGGCTGACCCGTCGCCGAGGTCGAGCCGTAGGAGTCCGCGGTGATGTCGGCGAGCTCGATGAGCCCCCACACGACCAGGAAGGCGGCCAGGATGCTGGACGCGGCCGTCCAGGTGATGACAGCCACGGCATTCGTCCTGATCGCCGGGTTGTCATTGTTGGGGGGAGCATCTCCCGACTTCCCCTTCCAGCCNAAGAGGCTGTAGAGGAGCACGGCGAAGACGAAGGCGGTGATGGGGATGGACACCAGGGTGAAGACGACGATCGTCTGCTGGATATCGGCCATGATCGACGACGCCGGACCGCCGGACTGGTTCATCGCAGCGACCATGAGCCAGCACAGCGGCAGGAGCAGGATCCCCACGACCACGGTGATGATGAGGATGTGCCTCACATAGCGACGCTGCAACCACTCGCGCAGTCGATGCATCGCCGGCGGCCGATTGGTCGGTGCCTCGGGCTCCTCCGCGGGCGCGAGAGTGTCGGCCATCAGACGACCTCGAGGGTGCCGGACATCCAGCCGCGCTGCTGCATCGGNCCGCCGAACTCCTGGTACTGGTCACCGCAGGGGAACTCGCAGTTCCAGACGTAGGTGCCCGGCGCCCCCGTGCGGAAGGTGAAGGTCACTTCCTTCGGGTTATCGACGTAGGGATCGGCGTTGCCGACCTCGTTGCTGCCCAGGTCCGGCAGGGGAACGGAGACGAAGAGATAGGGCTGGCCGCTCTCCGGGTACTGGTGGACGGTGAACGTGTGCGCGACCTTCGTCGGGTCGATCTCCGTCACCGTCTTGCCATTGACCGTCATCGTGCCGTCGACGGTGCCATGCACCTTCGCCCAGAATGGGTTGAAGACGCGGCCACCCGAGTCGTACTGGTAGATGGTCACCGTGACGAGGGAGTTGGCGGGCACCTGCAGCGTCGTCGAGGGCCAGTAGAAGGGCCAGCCCTGGCTCGCGTAGAGGGCATTGACCCCCTCCATCGGACCGGGCACCGCATCCGAGTTGTTGGGGTAGACGTAGAGCTCGAGGTTGGCGGCGTTCACCGGNCCCTCGGGAGTGTCTACGGTCCCCGCAGGCTCTGCGACGAGGAGCGGCGGCTCACCGCTCGTTGCATGCGCGAAGACGGCGACTCCGGCGACGACGCCGGCGCCAATGAGCACCGACACCAACGCCACGAGGAAGCGCTTCACGGATTCCCTTCCGGCACAACGACGAGACTGGTGGCCTCAGGGTAGGGGCATAGTGGTCCTCCGTCACGCATTCCCGACTTATGGGACGCCAATTCAGCGCCGGTTCGCTCGCAGGTCGCGGTCTATCGTGAAGGGGTGGTGGCGTGGAATCCCGGTGACGACCTCTGGACGGTCGATCTCTTCGTGACGGCCAACCTCATTCTCGTCACAATCCTCTACCTCGTCGGCGTGCGCGTCCTTGCCACCAGGGGCCTCACCTGGTCTGCGTGGCGCACCCTCAGCTTCCTGCTCGCGATGGCCCTGCTGGCACTTGCCTACCTCGGACCATTCGAGACCCTGGCGCACACCTACTTCTGGGCGCACATGGGCCAGCACCTCATCGTCATGATGCTTGCCGCGCCTTTCATCGTCCTGTCCTGCCCGGTGGCGCTCACTGTCCTGGCCACGACCGGGCGCACCCGATCCGCCATCATCCGGGCCCTGCGCTCCACCGTCGGACTCGTGCTCGTCAATCCCATCGTCACGTGGGTGCTCTTCGTCACCGTGCTGATCGGCTCGCATGTCACACCCGTGATGGAGTGGGTGCTCGGTGACCACGACGCCATGTCCTACATCGAGCGTCCCGTCTACCTGCTCGCGGCTCTGCTGTTCTACTACCCGCTCATCGGCAACGACATGTGCGCGCGCCGTCCGCGGCCCGCGATTCGTCTGCTGTCGCTAGGACTCATGATGATTCCCGAGACCGCACTCGGCGCCGTTATCTTCCTCGCACCCGTCACGCTCTACCCGTCCTACGTCGCAGCCGCAGCCGCCGTCGGTGCCGACCCGCTCGTCGATCAGCAGTTGGCGGGCGCTCTCATGTGGGCCATCACCATGGTCATCGACTCCGTGTGGATGATGGTGGCAGCAGTGGAGTGGTGGCGATCCGAGGAACGCCAGACGGCGATCCAGGAGCGTCGCGAGCAGGAGGAGGTGGCCCCATGAGAGCCGTGCTGGGCGGGGTCATCGCCGCGCTGCTCCTCACGGGTTGCTCGCAGATGTACGCCGCAACGCCCGTCGTCACGATCTCTGCCACCACTGCCGCAAGCGCGGAGTCGGTCGGGCTCACCGTCATCCCAGCGGAGGAGCGGCAGCAGACCATCGTCATCGCCGGAGCAACCGCAGACGGCACCGCGCTGTCGACGGCCGAGATGGGCGGCGACATCGTCGTCGTCAACGCGTGGGCATCGTGGTGCGCGCCCTGCATCGAGGAACTCCCCCTGCTCGCTTCAGCAGCCGAGGCCTACGCCGACAAGGGCGTGGCCTTCCTGGGACTCAACTCCATGGACGATCCCATCGCCGCGGCCAGCCTGCTCGGGTCGAGCCCCTACCGCAGCATCGACGATCGCGACGGCGCGATCATCGCCACGATTCCGGGAGTGCCGCCGCGGTCACTCCCGAGCACCGTGATCCTCGACCGGCAGGGCCGCATCGCCGTACGCGTCATCGGTCCCGTGAAGCCCGGCCAACTCGAGGGCGTGCTCGACACACTCCTCGCCGAGCCTGCCTAACCCCCGAGCACACCCGACATTTCCCTGCCCAGTGCGTCTCCGGAGACCCAGGCGGACTGGGTGCGCGGCTGACCGGCCCAGCTATCTCCCGCTCGACCTACGACACCGTCGAAGGAGAAGGCCTCCGCCCGCGCATGCGTGGGACGGGCGTAGGTCCAGCGCTTGACCGAGAACCAGGCCGGCACTCCCGCGCTGAGGTTCCTCATCACCGCCAGCATCGCCGGAGCTGCCGTGACGGGTTCGGCGAGGTGACCCGCAGCGAATACGGGTGTGGAGTGAGCGACGAGCACGGGAGCATCGTCACCGCGTCTCGACCCGTCATCGGCAACGAAAGACAGCACGGGATCGTCGTTGACGAAGGCTCCATCGAAGTCCCAGGTGCGCTCGGGGTAGACGGCGACGAGTGCCATCACCGGCTCCCACAACGGCGCACTGCTCGCGGAGACGAGTGCATCCATCTGGGGATCCGGGCCGCACAGCGCCACCGCGCGGTAGTCACGATCAGCGATACGCACGCCGCCTTCGCCGACATCCACGCTCGTCACATCGATGGGATGGCGGATCTCGACGAGGTCAGAGGGCAGCACGGCGGCGAGGTCCTCGACGAGACTGCGCAGTCCGCGCGGTGCGGCGTAGCGCACGGGTCCCGACTTCGTGCCGAGCAGTGAGCTGCCATCTGCGATGTGGAAGGTGTCGGTCCACGGGCGCACGAGTCCGCGATCGATCCAGTCTCCGACCACGCGGCCGAAGCCCGCGTCGTCGACCGTGAAGTAGGACGCACCCACGTCGACCACCCGGCCGTCGTACGCCGTGCCGGTGTCGCGCAGGGTCTGCGTCGCGAGCCGGCCCCCGAGGCGATGGCCGCGATCGAGGACNTCGACGGTGAGGCCTGCATCCGCCAGGGCGGTGGCACAGGCGANGCCACTGATGCCGCCGCCGATCACCGCGACATCAGCCATCGTCGCGGTCCCTAGCCCCGAATGCTCGGGTCGCAGTCGTCGATGAAGGCCGCGCAGCGCACGGCTTCATCGTCTTCGCCTATGGCTGCAGCGGCACGCTGGAGCGAGATGAGGCAGCGGAGGAACCCGCGACCCGCGGTTGGGCTCATGCGACCACGGCACGGGCCCGTGACCCTTCCAGCCATTGCGACGCAGCGCATCGAGGCCGCGGTGATACCCCACGCGCGCAAACGCGTAGGACTCGACGACGCGGCCTTCGTTCCACGCCGCGTCCGAGAGCACCGCCCACGCGAGGCTGGACTGCGGATGGCGTCGCGCGACGTCGTAGGCGTCGGCCCCGCCCTCGAGCTCGGTGCGCGCGTCGACGTCGTCGGGAAGGAATGTCGGGGGCGGACCCCCCAGGAGGAGGAGGTTCTCGTGCAGGCTCACACCCGCATCCTGCCCTACCCCGATCAGGTGATCGACGCGGCGTAGATCTCGTCGATCGTCGCCTGCAGGGTGGCGGTGAAGTCCGCATCGCTCTGCTGCGCGGTGAGCCCCTCGGAGAGCGCGCGCGAGAAGCTCGCGATCATGCCGTGATTGGCCGCGAGCATGTCGCAGGCGTCGTCGCGCGAGTAGCCCCCTGAGAGAGCGACCACGCGCAGCACCTTGGGATGCCCGATGAAGACGGAGTAGAAGTCGTTCTCGCTCGGCAGCGACAGCTTGAACATCACCTGCTGGCCCTCGGGGATGCGATCCAGGCCNGCGAGGAGCGCATCGCGCAGGAGCGCCTCGCTCTGCGCCTTGTCNTCGCTCTTGATGTTGACCTCGGGCTCGATGATCGGCACGAGACCGTGGCCGAGGATCTGCAGGGCGACGTCGAACTGCTGGTCGACAACGGCCTTGATACCCGCGGGGTTCGCGGAGTTGATGACCGAGCGCATCTTGGTGCCGAAGACACCCTTGCTGGCCGCTCGCGCGCAGAGCTCGTCGAGGTGCGGCATCGGCTTCATCACCTGCGCGCCATCGACCTCATCGGCGAGGCCGAGGTCGACCTTGACAATCGGGACGACGCGCTTGACATCCCACAGGTACGACGGCGTCGGCTGACCCTCGATGTCGCGGTCCATCGTCATCTCGAAGAGGATCGCGGCGATCACCTTCTCGCCGTTGAACGCCGGGTTGGTGATGATGCGGCTGCGCATGGCGTGCACGAGATCGAACATCTCGGCCTCGCCCGAATAGGCGCTCTCCTCGATGCCGTAGAGCTTCAGCGCCTTGGGGGTGCTGCCGCCGCTCTGGTCGAGTGCGGCGATGAAGCCCTTGCCGGAGCCCATCTGGGTGCGCATGTCGGTATTCATGGGGCGATCTCCCGTGCCGAAGTGGAGCCCTCACCCTATCGGCAAGCGTTTGCAGTCGGAAGGGGGGCTCAGGTCACCGAGACGTCATCCGCGGTCACGGCGTACCCATCGCTGGAACGCAGACGCCAGACGGAGGGAACGAGGAGGGACCCCAGGGTCGCGACGGTGGCGACGAGCGCGGCGACCGCGAAGGCCTCCGAGATGGGGATGAGCATGAGGAGCGGGCCGGCGAGGGCGAGACCGATAGGACCGAACATGAGTGACCCGAAGGCGTCGTAGGAGGACACGCGCGAGAGCGACTCCGGCGGCACATTGCGCTGGAGCGCGGTGAACCACAGGACGACCATGATCTCCATCGACAGGCCCCAGGCGAAGGCGGCGAGCATGACCACGGGCAGCGGCGCGGCGAGGGCGAGCGTGAGGAGCCACGCGGGCAGGGTGAAGCAGACCGCCATGCCGAAGGCGATCGGGCGATCGATACGCAGTCGCGAAGCCACGACCGCGCCGATGAGCAGCCCCGCCGCCATGGCGCCGAGCACCGCCGACCATCCGGTGGGGCCCCCGTAGACCTCGTTGGCCAGCACCGGGCCGAGCACTTCCTCGGCACCGCGCATCACCATGACGATGAGGCTGAAGGCGAGCACCACCGCAACGATCCAGCGATGGCGGATGAAGACCTGCCAGCCGTCGATCAGGTCGCGCACAGGCGACTCACCGGAGTCATGCGGCCGGGAGAAGCGGCGAAGGCCGAAGACGAGGATGCCAGCGACGAGGAAGCTCGCCGCATCGAGGATGATCGCCCAGCCCGAGCCGATCGTCGCGACGAGCAGGCCGCCCAGGGCAGTGCCGACGATGAAGCCTCCGTTGCCAGCGACCGCGTTGTAGGCGTTCGCGGATTGCANGAGTGCATCCGGCACGACGTCGGTCGCCAGGCCGGGGTACGCCGGGTACCACAGGCCAATGAGGACGCCCGCGATCACATTGAGTGCCGCCAGCAGCGGCACGGTGGCCACACCGAGGATGAAGGTGAGGCCGATGGCCCCGATCACGACGGCCATGAGCATGTCGCAGATGCTGATCATGCGGGGTCGCCCCACGCGGTCGGCTATGACGCCACCGATGGGAAGCACGAGAACCACGGGGATCGCCTGTGCTGCCAGCACGATGCTGAGCCCGGTGGGCGATCCATCGGGCAGAGCGAGCACGCCGAAGGCGATGGCGATGGGCGCGACGCCGTTGCCGATGTTGGAGATGAGCCGGGACCCGAAGAGACGGCGGTACTCAGGCATTCCCGCCAGGGTGCGCACGCTCACCGGCGGATCCTATGTCCCGTCCCGCCTCGCTAGAGTCGCCGCGTGATCGACATCGAGGCCCTGCGCGCCGATACCCCGGGCTGCGTCAACGTCACGCATCTCAACAATGCGGGCTCGGCCTTGCAGCCGGCCATCGTCACGGACACCGTGGTGGCGCACCTGCGACGCGAGGAGGAGGTGGGCGGTTACGAGGCGCACGCGGAAGCGCGCGATCGGGTTGCCGGTGTCTACGCCTCGGTCGGGGCGCTGGTCAACGCACCCATCGAGCGGGTGGCGCTCGTGGAGTCCGCCACCGTCGCATGGGATCGGGGCCTGCAGGCCATCGCCTTCAGCGATCCGCTCGAACCCGGCGACCGCATGCTCGTCTCGGGTAGTGAGTACGCCTCCAACGTGCTGCCGCTCCTCCAACTCGCGCGCCGGACCGGTGCCTCGGTCGAGGTGATNCCGGANGGAGAGGACGGCAGCGTCGACGTCGAGGCGCTCGGAGACATGCTGGACGATCGGGTGCGCATCGTGTCGGTCAATCACGCACCCAGCCAAAACGGTCTCGTCAACGACGTCGTCGCGATCGGCGACATGCTGCGCATGCACGGTTCTCCCGCGTGGTACCTCGTCGATGCGTGCCAGTCGGTCGGCCAGTTGCCCGTCGACATGGGGCGCATCGGCTGCGACGTGCTGTCAGCAACGGGGCGCAAGTTCCTGCGCGGGCCGCGTGCGACCGGTTTCCTCGTCGTCTCCCAGCGCATGCTCGACGATCTCGAGCCCTTCCCCCTCGACCTCCACGCCGCGACGTGGACCGCGCTCGACGACTACGAGCTCGCCGCCGGGGCTGCCCGCTTCGAGTCCTGGGAGAAGGCGTACGCCGCAATCCTTGGCATGGGCGCAGCCATCGACTACGCCCTCGCCTGCGGCATCGCGCCCCTTGCCGAGCGCATTGGCCTGCTCGCCCAGCGAGCACGACAGGGTCTGGCGGAGACCCCCGGGGTGATCGTGCGCGATCGCGGCAGCGTGCAGTCCGGGATCGTCACCATTCGCGTCGACGATCCGGCCGGGGTCGTGGCCGGACTGCGGGGACGCGGCATCAACACGAGCCTGTCCACTCCCGACTACTCCCGCATCGACTTCGGTCGCGACCAGGCACCGGGGCTGGTGCGCATCAGCCCGCATGCGTACAACACCGAAGACGAGGTGGATCGCGCCATTGCTGCGATTGCAGAACTGGTGCGCTAACCGGAGGACGTCGTCGGCCGCTGGCCGAAGACGTGTCGGCGTACCCACGCGTGCATGGCCACAGCAGCCGCAGCACCGGCATTGATACTGCGCGTGGAGCCGAACTGCGTGATAGCGAGCAGGTCGACACATGCCTCCTGCGCCTGCGTGGAAAGCCCGGGACCCTCCTGGCCGAAGACGAGCACGCATGCCGAGGGAATGTCGTAGGTCTCGATGGGGACGGATCCCTCGACGTTATCGATACCAATGAGTGGCAGGCCCTGCTCGCCCGACCATTGGACGAGCGCCTCGATGGAGTCATGGTGTCGCACGTGCTGATAGCGCTCGGTCACCATGGCACCACGTCGATTCCACCGGCGATGTCCCACGATGTGCACCTCGGCCGCGAGGAACGCATTGGCCGAACGCACGACCGAGCCGATGTTCATGTCGTGCTCGAAGTTCTCGATGGCGACGTGGAAGGGATGCCGCCGCGCATCCAAGTCGGCCACGATCGCTTCGACTGTCCAATTGCGATAGCGGTCGATGACATTGCGGGTGTCGCCCTCTGAGATCAACTGTGGATCGAGCCGGGGGTCGGCGTCAGCATCCATGCCAGGACCCTAGGGGGAAACGCGCTGTCGAGGCCTTAGAGTCGAGGGATGCCCGAGCTTGCCGTCGCCGTGATGACATCGATCACGGCCCTCGGACCGGAGTGGCTCGATCCGCAGACCCTGCTCACATCCCTGGGCGATATCGCCTTCTGGGTGGTCCTCGGCATCATCTTCGCCGAGTGCGGACTGCTCATCGGCTTCTTCCTCCCCGGCGATTCGCTCCTCTTCATCACCGGCCTCTTCATCGCCTCGGGTTTCATCTCCATCAATATCTGGCTCGCCTGCCTGATGCTGCTCATCGCGGCAGTCGCCGGCAATGCCGTCGGCTACGCCATCGGATACAAGGTCGGCCCCGCACTCTTCAAGCGTGAGGACTCGCGCCTGTTCAAGAAGGAATACGTCGAGAAGACGCATGCCTTCTTCGACAAGTACGGCGGCCGCGCGATCATCCTCGCCCGCTTCGTGCCGATCGTGCGCACCTTCATCACCGCCATCGCCGGAGTAGCCCGTATGGACTTCCGGCGCTTCATGATCTTCACTGCCATCGGCGGCATCCTCTGGGCGGTTGGCGTGACGCTCGCCGGCTACTTCCTCGGCACGATCCCCTTCGTCAAGGAGAACATCGAGGCGATCCTGCTCCTCGTCGTACTCGTGAGCGTGCTTCCCATCATCTGGGAATTCATCAAGCACCGCCGAGAGAAGCGGGCCGCGGCGGACTAGGCGAGGCCGAGATCGGCCAGCGAGTACGCCGCCCGGTACTCCAGGCCGGCTTCGCGCACTGCGTCCCCAGCTCCGCGATCGACGATTACGGCGACGCCCACCACTTCGGCCCCTGCCTCGCGCAGAGCATCCACGGCCGCCATCACGCTCGAGCCCGTCGTCGACGTGTCCTCGACAGCCAGCACACGTCGACCCGTGACGTCGGGACCCTCGATGCGCCGCTGCAGGCCATGAGCCTTGCCCTCCTTGCGCACGACGAAGGCATCGATGCTCTCGCCACGATCGGCACCCGCATGCAGCATCGCTGTCGCGACGGGATCGGCGCCGAGCGTGAGACCGCCGACAGCGGCGTAGTCCCAGTCGGAGGTGAGATCGCGCATCACGCGTCCGATGAGCGGGGCCGCTTGGGCGTCGAGCGTNACGCGACGCAGATCGACGTAGTAGTCGGCTTCGCGGCCNCTCGAGAGGATGACCTTGCCGTGCACGACGGCCTTGTCCATGATCTGCTGGCGGAGGGCTTCGCGGTCGCTCATGCCCAGACCCTAGGGTGCGAGGCATGGCCATCGGAAGCGTGGTGCTCACCCCCGGGTCGGGCTACGCCGTGCCCGGCGCACTGGACCTCTCCGCCGACGCGCTCAGCGATGGGGAGTGGACCGCGCGCGTCGCCCTGGCGATCACCGCCGCGTCCGGGGAGTTCGTCGCCCCACTGCTCCTGGTCCTCACCGGTGCCGCGGCGGCGCACGCTCCGCATCTGGGCTTCGCGCAGCGCTCAGCGCGACGTGCCGTCGGTGGCTACGTCCTGGTCGATCCAGTTCTGCCGCGTCCGGGCGCCGTCAGCGACTGGCCCGATGCACCCGTCACCGTGGTGATCACATCGGACGCCGACGATGACACCCGCTCGGCCGCGCTGGGTGCTCGCCTGCGCGGATGGGAAGTCCTCGAGGGCGATGCATCGCCTCTCATCGCGGATATCGCCGCCCG
>JGI24766J26685_10000429_pt1 | contig 12017 bp, 22 predicted proteins | sample SanBayMetagenome_FD_26685 | JGI IMG/M metagenome (IMG submission 26685)
TCACTACTTGGTGAAGAAACCAATTGGGTTCAGACTTCATACAATAGCAATTTTCGCGGAAAATATGCGGGCATTGGCGATAAATACAATCCCACTAAAGATGAATTTGAACACGACCAAAAGTGGCAAGATGAACAAGACGCAAAACAGCAAGCCGCGATAGAGGCGCAACAAAAAGCAATAGAAGGATAACCGCATGACTACCGACTATCGGTATTTGTTTGCGGACTTACTCACCAACGACATAATTGCTGAACTACCGCTTACGGGCGTATCTTTCACTCAGCAACTCAATCAAGCAGGAACATTCCAAGGTCACCTTCTCCTATCGGGAGTGAATTCAGCCGCGCTGAATGTAGATGCTTCTACTATTCCAGGGCGCTCGGTTGTTTATGTGGACAGAAACGGGATTTTGGTGTGGGGCGGCGTAATTTGGGGTCGCCAATACAATTCTCTAGCACAGCAACTCACTCTTCAGGCGCGTGAATTTGAGTCATATTTCGAGCGCCGCCGCATTTCTACCACGACTGCTTTTACTAATACAGACCAACTTGTAATTGCGCAGACCCTTATGAACAACGCGCAAGCCGCCGCCTCAGGCAATATCGGCGTGACAGTCGGTTCAGAGACTTCAGGCGTACTCGTAGACCGCGTTTATTACGACTATGAACTCAAGACTGTCTATTCAGCAATTCAAGATTTATCACGCCAAGATGACGGATTTGATTTCAACATTCGCGTCTCTTATTCAGGCGGCATACCAACCAAGACCCTAGTGCTGGGGTATCCTCGAATCGGCACGGCGTACTCATCAACCTCAGCCTCAGCGCTGGTGTTCAATTTCCCTGCGGGCAATATCGTGGAGTACGAATACCCTGAGGACGGCTCAGTAGCCGCCAACAAACTCTATGCGCTGGGCGCGGGGTCGAATGAAGGTAAATTGATTTCGATACAGAGCGATACAACCAAATTGGCGGAAGGTTGGGCGCTGTTAGAGGAACAAGCCAATTACTCGGATATTACAGACCAAACAGTGCTAGACGAATTGGCAACGGGTCAAGTAGCGGCTGTTTCTTATCCGCCGACAGTTATCAAGATTGTTGTTCCAGCGTATCAAGACCCTGTATTTGGAACATACGCAATTGGTGATGACGCGCGACTTATCATTGTTGATAATCGCTTCCCGAATGGTTTGGACGAGATTTATCGCATCGTGGGCTTCAATGTTCAACCAGGTGAGGCTGGACCAGAGCGCGTTACAATTACACTCACCCAAACCACGAATTGAGGCGTCATGGCATATATCAATCAGCCGCCTGACCTGCGACAGATTTTTGCGGACACCGATGCTCGCGTAAGAAAACTCGAAACCGCAGTGCGCTTCACCTCTCCACCCGTTGCTACAGACCCGACTCAGCCNCGACAGGGAGACATTTGGTACAACACGGCGACTGATTTATTGAAACTGTATAACGGCGCAACTACGCGCGTGATTGGCTTGCTACAAACAGCGCAGACTTGGACCGCGCTTCAGACTTTNTCTGCTGGCGTGATTGTTTCTTCAGGAAATCTAACAGTCAGCACAGGNAATATCGCCGCAACCGCTGGAACTGTAACAGGCGGAACAGGCGTAACCGCATCAACAGGAAACATTACAGCCACGACAGGCGACTTGGTAGCAACAGCAGGAAATGTAACTGCGTCAGCAGGAACAGTCTCAGCAACCAATCTCACCTCGACAGGAACAACAACGCTTGGTACAGTGAATTTCTCAACAACATCTACCGCTACAACAGTAGGTGCGGCGGGCGGCGCGTCTGCTTTACCTGCGACACCGCTTGGTTACTTGATAATCAAGGTTGCTGGAACTGATAGAAAAATCCCGTATTACAATGTCTGATTGGATTACAATTACAACATGAGCATAGAACAATGGGTTGGAATAGCCGTAGGCGTATCTACGCTTGTCGGCGCTTTTGCTATGTCGGTGCGCCACCTAGTCAAGTATTATCTCGCTGAACTCAAGCCCAACGGCGGCTCAAGCATCAAAGACAAGGTCAAGGATATTGACGACAAGGTTGATAAACTCGAAAGCCGAATTGACGAGATTTACCGAATGTTATTGGAGAAGGCATGATTGAAGCAGTGGTCAATGTAGCCCGCTCGCAGATTGGAACAGTCGAGAAGGGCAACAATCTCACGGGGTACGGAAAATGGTATGGATTGAACGGACAGCCTTGGTGCGCCATGTTTGTATCGTGGGTTTATGACCAAGCAGGACTCGTCAAGAGCGTAGCCGCGTCAGGCAAGAAGGGTTTTGCCTCGTGTGACGCTGGATTGAAATGGTTTGCTAAACACGGGAAATTGGTTCCAGTCGGAGAAGCGCAAGCGGGTGACTTAGTGTTTTTCCAATTCGATGACGATGCTCAACCTGACCATGTCGGGATAGTCGAGGAAAACAAGCCCAAGCGTAAGATTTTGGTGTGTATTGAGGGAAATACCTCAGACAACAAAGCGGGTAGCCAATCCAACGGCGGCGGCGTGTATCGCAAGAAACGCGCCTACTCATTGGTCATGGCAGTAGCCCGTCCAACAAAGGAGAAAAAAGATGAAAGTAAATCAAGAAGCACTGAAGTCAGCACTGCGTCATTTCGCTCTAACGGCGGCGGCGGTTTGGCTCGCCAAGCCTGACGCTGATTGGAAGGCTGTGTTGGCTGGCGTTGTAGCCGCAATCGTTGGTCCAGTCATTCGCGGACTAGACAAGAATGACCCTGCTTTTGGACGCGTTGCGGATTGGGTAGAGGTTGAAATTGATAAATTGGCGAAAAAACCAGTCAAGAAAGCAGTCAAGAAAAAGTAGCAAGTAGAGCCTAGACCGCCAGCGTGTTGCGTTGGCGGTCTTTGTCTTTTTTGTTACCTTTGTCCTAGTGGAAGGAGCAGTATGAGTCTGAAAGACAGATTTGCTGAAGCCGCTAAGGGAGAACCCTGCCCCTATCAACTCATGGTCAATTCACTGCCCGTAGCAGAACAAGAAGCGCTCGCAAAAGCGTGGGAGCAAGGGTTGAGCCAGCGTTTGATATTGAGGGCGTTGCGCGCTGAAGGATACAAAACAAGTAATGAAGCAATAATGGCGCACAGAACAGGAAATTGTCGGTGTCCGAAATAGATGATGTGTTGTCGCATCGTGAATCCCAATACGGGTCAGCCCACCGCAATTTCTCTCAAGTTGGACGCGGTTGGGGAGCAATACTTGGCATTGACGACATTCCTGCTTGGAAGGTCGCATTGATGATGGATTTCTTCAAGTCAATTAGATGCTCAGTCAATCCAGCGCATGAAGATAGTTGGATTGATAAACAGGGCTACACGCAACACGGACATGAGATTGCGATGACAGATGAGCCTTGAGAAACAGTTTGAAGAATTACCTGAAGGAATCGAGAGTGACGATGTACGCGAATTGCGTCAGGCGCTNTTGCGTATTCAGAAGCAACTCAAGAAAGCAAAAGAGCGCACAGAGGATTTGGTTGAAGTAACGCAACAAGCCGCCTATGACGCGATGCTGACTATGGGCGCGATTCAACCCGTCAAGCCATTTGTTACTCCTAAAAGCAACAAGAAACCTGAAGTGGCGTTGTGGCACATGACGGATTGGCAGGGCGCAAAACGCACTACGACCTATAACACGACAGTCATGCGCAAGAGGGTTATGGAATTTGCGGAGAAAGCAGTGCGCATCACCGAAATCCAGCGAGCAGACCACCCAATCAAAGAGTGCTACATACTTTTTGGCGGGGATATGGTTGAAGGTCTTTTCAATTTCCCTAGCCAAGCATTTGAGATTGATTCAACGCTGTTCGAGCAGTATGTAAATGTATCGCGGCTATGCGTTGATGTGACGAGATACGCGTTGGCTCACTACGACAGGGTTACAGTGGTCGCTGAGTGGGGTAATCACGGGCGCATAGGGTCTAAGCGCGACAATGTTCCCCGCTCGGATAACTTTGACCGAATGTGTTATGAATTAGCAAGACAGTTGCTCGCAGGGGAGAAGCGATTGACTTGGAATGAAAGCCCTGAGGATGTTCAGCGCGTAGAAATCGGCGCGTATCGTGCTTTGCTTATTCACGGAGATGAAGTTGGACGCAACGGGTTTGCTAGTCCAGGGGCAATCGTCCAACACATGAANCGCTGGCGCTCAGGGTCATACCCTTGGGATTTCAGAGATGTTTACATTGGTCACTATCACACCCACGCAGAATGGGCTATGGCTAACGGGCAAGGCTCGGTTTATCAGACAGGCTCAACCGAATCGGACAACCGATACGCTGGTGTGATGTTAGCGGCGAGCGCTACGCCTTCCCAACGGCTTCACTTCATTGACCCAATCAAGGGTCGCGTCACCGCTGGCTACAAGGTTTGGCTGGATTGATTACTCGTCATCTTCCTCTTCAAAATCAAATTGGCGAATATCCAAGCCAGCATCTTTACAGGTCTGAATTGCGCTCATAAATAGCATCAAGGCTCGGTTACTCATATCCGTGATTTGGTCGGGATACGCCTTGTCTTGCTCAATTTCAATAATTAGGTTGTAGAGACTGATATGTACTCTGCCGCCTTGATATTCTGGATTACCCATGCTTGCCTCCTAGCCCGCAACCTAGTATCTCAAAAAATACTTCACGACTCGCCAGGGGTCAATCCCGCGTTTTGTCGGCGGGTTCAGGAAGAATCGCCCCCAACAGGGCAAAAACTGCCCCCCAAACAGGAAGGAAACAGTCATGGCTAAATTTGACCTTGACTCGTACGACACAGTAGAAACCCGTTTAGCCCGCTTTTGGGAGAAGTATCCTGAAGGTAGGGTCTTGACTACCCTGCTTTTCCACGATGAGCGCCGCTTCATTGTGAAGGCTGAAATCTTTTTTGACCGCGATGACCAAGCCCCAGTCGCAATCGGACACGCTGAGGAAATCGTAGGCGCGTCTCCCGTGAATCGCACCTCAGCCCTAGAAAATGGAGAAACGAGCGCAATTGGTCGCGCGCTCGCCAACTGTAATTTTGCTTCAATCGGCAAGCGCCCTAGCCGCGAGGAAATGGAGAAGGTTCAGCGATACAAAGATGAACCGCGCAAGCCCGTGAAGTCAGCAGTACCCGTTGAATGGTCGCCTGACGCTATCAAAGCCGCAGAGAACATTATGACCCTGCTTCCGACAATCAATCTCTTGAGCGAATTGCGAGAACTGTGGAGCAAGAACCAACCCATACTTGAAGTACCGCTCAATGGCGTGACTCTCAAAGATTTGTTCAACCGCCGCGTTGAAGAATTACAAGCATGAGCCTAGAGCAACCACTCCTGCCTTACGCAGGAACATCAGGCTGGTCAGGCTCGGATACCAGCCGCGAGCGCGCAAGGTCGCAAGACCAAGACGGCACGACAGTCAGCCGCCAAAACGCAGTATTGGAACTACTTGAAGGTCACGGACACAAAGGCTTGACTTGGAAAGAATTGTCTGACTTGACGGGTTGGCATCATGGTTCAGCGTCAGGCGTGTTATCCGTGCTTCACAAGTCGGGGTTGATTGAAAGATTGACCTTGAAACGAAACCGATGCGCTGTCTATGTATCGCAGGGCAACAGTTATGGTCGCCCAACTTCAATTCGCAAAACAAAAACCTGTAAACACTGTGGAGGACACTTATGAGCAAGAACAAGAAATTTCAACCGCCTCAAGGCTTTATTGTCGCGGTACATCAGAACATTCTCGGCATCAACGCAGTCGCCAGCGCGCTAGAGATTGAACCCGTAGTGGTGGCTAAAGCGTTGGAGAAGGCTGGTTTTACGCTGGTTGCTGACCCGCTTGACCTTAGTGCTGACTCAGCGAAAGTTATTGACTTACAGAACAGGGGAACCAACAATGAGTAAGTTTTGCGGTAGTTGCGGGAACTTTGTTCCAATCGTTGAAGGAAACATTTGCGAGGGTTGCGAATTGGCGATTGGCTTGAAAAATCAACTCTTGAATTACATGCTGGGAGGCAAGAATGAGCGTAGTGACGCCCGCCCAAATTGAGCAACGACTCAAAGACCTATCGCGTGAAGTAGACCAATCGCACAAAGACTTGGCTGACGCTGAAGCAAATTACTTCAAGGTCAAGGCGGCGTATGAATTGGCGCTGGCTCACGCTCGGTTATCCCTAGCAAGCAATCGTGAAGCAAAACTAACAGTCAGCGATAAAGCAGACATGGCTCTTGTTTCAACGGAAGATTTACACATGAAAATGGCGGCGGCTGAAGCGGTAGTCAGAGCGGCGCGCGCCAACGCATCTCGTATCCGAACACAGGTGGATATTGCCCGCTCAATAGGTACATCTGTCCGAACAAGTATGGACTTAGCATGATGATTGATTTACAAGATATGCTCGTGAAAAACCTCAAAGCCTACGACAAGCAACGCGATAGGTCGCAACAGGTTGAAGTTGGACCAAGCAGTATCGGCGGCTGTAAGCGTCAGGTATGGCATGAACTCAAGCAGACCCCGACCACGAATCATCAGACAGAGTCGCTGGCGGCAATCTTGGGAACATTTATTCACTCAGGAATTGAAAAAGCAATCAGGCGTGACGACCCGTTTGGCGACAATTTCATGATTGAAGTTGAAGTCCAGCATGAAGGTCTAAAGGGTCATGTTGATTTATTCATCAAGGATATTGGCTTGGTCGTAGATTGGAAAACAACCAAGGTCAAATCCCTGCGCTACTTTCCTTCCCAACAACAGCGCTGGCAGGTTCAGGTCTACGGCTGGCTACTAGAGAAGGCTGGTCACAAGGTCAATCATGTATCGCTGGTTGCTATTCCGCGTGACGGCGAAATGGCTGATATACGGGCGCATGTCGAACCTTACGACCCGCCAAGCGCAGAAGCGGCGATTGATTGGCTGAATCAAATAAAGTCGCTGGTTGCTAACAATGAACCTGCTCCGCAACCAACTGAGTCAGTGTTCTTTTGTTCTCGGTATTGCTCGTATTACGACCCGTCAGGAGAGGTGGGATGCCCCAGTTCAGCGAAATAGATTGGGAAAAGGCAGAGTGTTGGGGGATAGGCACTGACTTGTTTTACCGCGTTGAGGAAGAGCGGAATGTTGGCGCTTATCCGTTTATTGACGCTGTTAGGTCAATTTGCGCTCGTTGTCCGATATGGAAGGAGTGTTTGACCTACGGATTTGAGCATGAGGATTACGGAGTGTGGGGCGGTCTGACGACTATGGAACGGCGCGGGGTACGCGACCCGAAAAAGTACCCTGCTCAATTCCGCCGCGCGATGTTCGACCTTGAAAAGTACGGCATCACGATTTCGCAAGTCAGGGATTGCTTATGAGCATACGGCTGATGAGTGAAGTGTGGCTGACGAAACTGCCCCTGACCGAAAAAATGGTGTTGCTTGTTATTGCTGACCACGCCAGCGATGACGGCACTGAGGCTTGGCCGTCACAGGCGACCATAGCCAAGAAAGCCTCAATCAGCGTGCGCACAGTNCAGCGCTCGGTGAATAGNCTTGTCGAGCAGGGGTATATTTGGTTGGAGAAGCATCAGGGCGGGTCGGTGAATTGTCGAGATGACCGCCGCCCNCACCGATACACGATTGTCCTCAGTAAATTACGGGGCGACTCACAGACCGCCCGTAAATCACGGGGCGACTCTTACGACCTTGACGGGGCGACTNTTACGCCGACTACGGGGCGACTTTTACGCCCTAAGAACCACCCTGTTGAACCGCCCATAGAAACACCCGATGATTTCGATGTTTTTTGGAAAGAGTATCCAATCAAAGTCGGGAAACAGGCGGCTCGCAAGGCTTGGGAGAAGGCAATCAAGGCGACCCCGACTGCTCACATCATTCTTGGCGCTAAACGCTACGCAAANGACCCTAATAGACACCCNTCATTCACCGCCCATGCTTCTACTTGGCTGAANGCTGGTAGGTGGTCAGATGACCCGCTACCGCCTAGAGAGGTGACCCCTGACGAGAAGCGCAAGGCAGAACTTGAGTCAGCGCGACTCAAGGCTGAGGCTGAACGCAAGGCGACAGAAGCATTTTTTGAGGAACAGCGCCAACAGAGAGAGCAGGCAACACCCATGCCTGAGTACGTGAAAAGTCTGTTGCGGAAATTATGAAGCGGGTCACTTGTAATGTATCATTTTGTAATGATTACAGAAAGGAGTGACCTTGACTGTAGGTAAAGTATCACCGCAGATGCTACAAATGGGCGACACAATTGTTCTAAATCAGCAACCTGTGGTAGTGAAGTATGTTGACGGACCAGATAATCACGGCACGTATGATGTTTATACTGTTGATGAATCAGGAAACCCTCATCAAACAATAATCACGGATACAGTTACACTTGTCGTGTGATTGAATTCCGTGTCCAAGGACAACCCGTGCCGCAAGGCTCGATGAAGGTTATCAACGGACACATCATTCACTCGCAAGGGTCAGCGCTCGCGGCTTGGCGCTCGTCAATCGGCTTGGCGGCTAAATTGGCAGGGGCTAAACCAACAGACCGCGCAATTCATATCACCCTTGTCTTCATAATGCGCAAACCAAAAACAGTGACGCGCGATTTCCCGACTGTTGCGCCTGACTTAGATAAATTGGTGCGAGCGGTTTTGGACGGATTGACCGCGATTGCTTACAGAGACGATGCGCAGGTAACCGACATACGAGCGTATAAAGTCTACGGGGAGAATCCAGGCGTAGAAGTACGCATCATCGGAAAAATAATTTTCACGACTCGCCATACGAGGGTTTTTTTTCTACGCAATAGGCACTAGACTACGGGTGTTGATTAGGAAATACCTAATCAGGGAAGGCAAAAATGACAAGCGTAAAAACCCAAGAAATCCAAGAAAAATCCCAAGTTATTGAAATTGACGATTTGAACAACCTAGTTTTGACTCAAAACGGCGTTGTTGTCGGTTTTGTAACTGTCAAGAGATACTACTCAGGCGCAGTTGAATTTTCAGGTCGCGCAGTCAATGTTATAGATTATTCAAGCGGCGTAATTACAATTCACGGATTTTCCGCCAGTAATTCAATCCAAACTACTGACGCTCAGGAAGTCGCAAATGTTCAAAACTTTTATGACGCTATGACCAAGGCGGGTAAGTAATCATGAGCGCCTATTCAAGAAAAAACGGCTACACCGCAGAAGAGTATCGCGCAATGTCTGACGATGCGCACAAGCGCAAAATTGAGTCATTCGAGCGTTGCGACACAGACGGATTTTTGTCTCAGTGGGCGCTCGATGTTATGAGTAGCGTATACCGCAGAGCGGCTGAAATGGTCGAGCAAGATTGGAAAGACTGCTGGGAAACACTCGCAGACATGGACGGCAACCTTGTTCCTTGCCGCGAGATTGAAACAAAGTACGGCGTGGCTTACGGCGTGTATGCGTCATTTGAAGATGCTCAGAATTACGGCGAAATCATCAAGTGGGTCGGCACAGGCGCTCGCGCCGCCAAAAACAAGGGTTATCAACTTGTTGTTGTTCGCACGGAAGCCAAGGTGGAAATGTCTAAAGGTCTGAGCGCCAGCGCTGTCGTCAATCCTGTTCATCAGGTTTTCACTCCCGACAATTGCGAGATAGTGAAATGAGTCAAGACATGGACCAAGCGCTCGCAGATTTCAAGGACATGCTTGAGCGCGAGAATGAGCCGCTTCACCCTGACTTAGAGCCATACATGGAGAATATGTCGGGTGGATTGCGTATGTTGCGCCACCCGCTTGTTTATCAGGTNCCATTTTGGANCAACGGGTCTGCCAATNTTCAATACGAGCACAAGAAAAAAGCCGTAGAGCAGGCACTAGATGACCGCAATTACAGCCGCGTGGTATTTCTCCATGAGCGCCCATATCGGCTTGAAGCGTTCATCAATATCCAACGAAAACTCAGCAACGAACAATATGCTGAATTACTCGCAGATATTTGGATTGATACAGAGAATCAACACGCCTACTTAGAGGAATGGAAGATGTTGTTGAGCGCATCAAGACTGCGCCGCGAATACATGATGACCGATGAGGATAAGGAAGCGCTGAAGGCTCTGCCTACGCTTGTGACTGTGTATCGCGGTTGCCAAAGGGGTCTGAATGAAAATGGTCTGTCTTGGACTCTTGATAAGGACAAGGCTGAGTTTTTTGCTCACCGATTCCGACAGCAAGGCATNATCTTGGAACGCCAAGTGCGCAAGACCGACATTGTTGCGTTACTGACGGGGCGCGGGGAAAATGAAGTGATTTTGTTGTNAAAAAAAATTGCGCGACTCGCTGGCGCGGGATTTTCTTTTTACGCAATAGGCACTAGATTTCTCTTGTTGCTAGGAAATGCCTAGTAAGGAAAGGAAAAAATGACAACCGAAAACCCACTAAAGACAGAAGTTTCTGACCGCTATATTCCTCTACCTGATTATTCTTCCTACCCTGAATACCTAGAAACTCATCGCCAAATTGCTGATAAAGATATTCAAGTTGGAGATGCCGCAACTTACTATGTCGGCTCAGACTCCTACGCTGACACTGTAACTGAAGTTGTCCGCTTCAAAGAGGGCAAGCGCGCAGGTCAAATCAAATACATCAAACTTTCACGCAAAGACGAAAAGTACCTTGCTTACCCAAACAAGTGTTCAGGACACGCAGAACCAAGACTTACTAACGAAAAACCATTCATGGTTGGCGACAAGACTCACTACGCAAACCCAATCTGTCCTACCTGCTGGTTAGCCGCAAACGGCGCAGTGTTCTTCCGCCCAAACGCAGACGCTTACTGGTGCTCAGTGATTGTCGGATACGCCAAGCAGTGTCTTGACCCAAGTTTCTAACATGTACAAGTATTTCTACCCCGCTGGGGAAGGCAAGTGGCACACCTGTGACAAAATCACGGGTGTCGCCACCTGCGGCTCTTTCTTGGTTGATAGAACCATTGAGCCAATCCATGTAAACAGTGAGGTTGAAAAGCCTCACCCAATCCTCTGCCGCCGATGCTTGTTGAAAAAATAATGCGCGACTCGCTGGCGGGGTCTTTTTCTTTTACTCAATTTCAACTAGATTTCTCTTGTTGGCGGGAGATGCTCGCCAAGGGAAGGAAAAAATGACAAAAACNATTTTGGCGAAAGACCTTGGAAAAGCCCATAAAACTTTGGGAAATTATCGCGTCTACTCCGATAAGGAGAGCGGCTTGTATCGGATTTATTTTGTTTGCCGCGGNTTNGTTTGGTCAGAGATGAGCCTCACCTATGTAGTGAGCAAGCAACTCACCGCGACCCCTGTTGGATACATCAANCACCTAGAAAACTTTGAGTCAGCATGCGAGGAACTCAACGCTGAGTGCCGCGCTATGGTGCTTGAAGAGAACCGCGCCGCCGCTAAGGTAGGTGCGTAATGCCAACAGCGACAGCAACTCAACAATGGCAATGCGCTTGCGGACTTTGCGGCGCAAAATTATTCAAAAAAGAAAATGAAACAGACTACAAGTTTTTTCTCAATCGCTTCACAAGTAGCGTCGCATTTTTTATTACAAAAGGTCACAATGTAGATGCTTGCGCAAAGGTGGGCGCATAATGCGTATCGTCATCTGCCCAATCTGCCAAAAAGAAATTGAGGTGCGCTCGTCATTTGCGCACCTCACCCTACTCAATCACACCCAAACACATCAGGAAGGAAAGTAATCATGGCAACAAGAAGCATCATCAGCGTAGTCGCAACAGAGGGCTACCTAACAGAAACAGGTTCAGCAATCAACATCAAAGACCAGCGCATATCTTGGTTTGGTCGCTACTGTCATTGGGACGGATACCCTGAACACATGGTTCCAGCAATCTGCGGCGTGGTTCAGAAATACGGCGTAGAGCGCGCCAAGACACTCATTATGCGCTCGTCATACTCAAGTTTTGGATTTGGTTCAGACAGCAACGACCCTGACGCAATCGGTACTGTTTCTTATCCGACAGACGGATACATACTTG
>JGI24766J26685_10000430_pt1 | contig 12010 bp, 12 predicted proteins | sample SanBayMetagenome_FD_26685 | JGI IMG/M metagenome (IMG submission 26685)
GCTTCGGAGTCACTGCTGTTGATGGGTTCTACATGATAATAAACCAGCATGGGCGATGCCTTGCACTTCTGNCCATTTTCAAACAAATGTCTGATTGCCTTCAGGCTTTTTAGCCTTTCATTTTTTGAGAGTGTATAGGTGCCAGCCATTGTATAACAAAAATAGCCCCAGAACTGATCCGAGGCTATTGTAAGTTGAAAATATACTTAGTCGACTTATTTCAGTCTGCTCTCGTCGGAGACACTGAGTTTTTTGCGGCCTTTTTTTCTTCTGCTTGCCAAAACTGCGCGTCCGTTGGCAGATTGCATACGCTTACGGAAACCATGAACTGATTTTCTGCGTCTGCGATGCGGTTGGAATGTACGTTTCATAATGTTTTCTTTTTCCTTTTTGTTGAAACAATGGATCGGGAGAAGCGATCAATGCTGTTCAATGGGTCCACGGGTCACCACACCTGTGGATTTGTGAAAGGACGGCAAAGGTAGCAGTTTTGGGCTAATTTGGCAAGTCTTGAGAAGGAATTTAGAGAGCAGCCTTGCCGGCGCTGAGCGCTTCACCCCAGAAAATGCCTGCGGCATGGCCGAATTGCTCGACATCTCCGGTCGTAAAAAAACGAAGGGTTTTGCCCTTGGACAATCTTCCAGCCATTTCAGGATGTCGTTTGAGGTAAAAAACAAGACTCTCTGCGACTATCTCACCTTGAGAAATGATTTGAATGGCAGGGTTGACCAACTGCCTGATCACGGGGAGCAACAATGGATAATGGGTGCATCCCAATAAAATGGTATCAATCCCTTCGCACTGACCCAGCAACGCATCCAGACATGATTTGACGTGTTCCTCAGCTTTTGGAGTCAAGTGTTCACCTGACTCTACCAGCTCAACCCAAGTGGGACAAGCCTGCTGATAGACCGTCACATCAGGGAATGATTTTTGTATTTCAATGACATATGAGCATGATTCAACTGTTCCCTTGGTTCCAAGAATTCCAATATGATTGGTTTCTGTATAGTCCCCGATTACTTCGGTGGTTGGACGAATGACGCCCAAGACACGTTTGGAGGGATCCATCAGTGGAAGATTTTTTTGTTGAATCGTGCGCAAAGCTTTTGCAGAGGCTGTATTGCAAGCTAGTATGACGAGCGGACATCCCTGATCAAACAACCACTGAACGGCTTGCAAGGTGTATTGGTAAACGGTATCAAAATCACGTGGACCATAGGGTGCTCTGGCATTGTCCCCCAGGTAAATAAAATCATGATCAGGCAAATGCTTCACCATTTCTTTCAAAACAGTGAGCCCTCCGAGTCCGGAATCAAAAACGCCTATGGGTGATTGAAAAGACATGACAAAAAAAGACCGAAACAATGTTTCGGTCCTGTTTATTTACTTGGCAGGTGGTTTGGGTGAACCTGCATCAATTTTTTTCTTGACCAGCGGTAAAAGATCATCTGCATCTGGAGAAACCACCAGGGCTTCTTTTCTGAATACATAATTGTACCCATTTGCTTTGGCAACATCATTGATCAGTTGATTTGCTTTTTGAGCAACAGGTGCCATCAATTCTTCCTGCTTTTGCTGCATTTGCTGCTGATAACTTTGCTCATATCCCTGCAACTCAACCAATAATTTTTTCATTTTTTCTCTGTTGGCAGTTCTGATCGCATTGGACCATTTGGTAGAATCTACTTTGTAAATGCTATCCTGGCGGTTCAATTCTTTCAAAGTTTCAGCGTAATTGATTTGCAATGCGCTGTCAAACTGAGACATCTCGGCCATGGCTTTTTTGTACTCTGGCATCAGCTGGACGACTTCATCTATACTGATATAACCATGCTTGTTTTGGGCGTTGAGCATAGGGTTGAAAGACATGATTGCGATCATCACCATACCCAGGAATAAAAACTTTTTCATTATTGCTTGTTTATTTAAGTGCTACGAAAATAGGGTTTTTTTATTTGCTGGTTAACTCTTTTAACACATCATCACTTCTGTCCAGTTTGGGATCAGCAAAAATAACCGTGATGCCTTCACTTTTATCCAAAATCAAATCATATTGTCGGGCTACAGCCAGTTTTTGGACTGCATTGTACACCTTGTCCTGTATGGGTTTCACCAACTCCTGTCTTTTTTTAAAGAGATCGCCTTCAAATCCAAATCGCTTCTTCTGCAGGTCGCGCACTTCCTTCTCCTTGTTGAATAAATCGTCTTCTCTTTTCTTTAACAATTCTTCGCTCAACATTACTTTTTCGGCTTCGTAATTTCTATACAATTGATCCAATGCTGCTTGCTTATCATCAATCTCTTTTTGCCATTGGAGGCTGAAAGCATCCAACTTCTTTTGTGCATCACTGTATTCTGGCAATTTACTCAGGATGTACCGGGTATCGATGATTGCATAACGTTGTGCATGGGCAAACAATCCACTGATCAACAGCAGCGAGAGCAGTGTGGTAAGTTTTTTCATGAAGTATATTTTTAAAATTATTCTGGTTCGAATCCTAACATAAATGTAAACCTGCTGGCATCACGAAGTCTTCCGTTGGGCGTCAACCGATCCAGGCCAACTCCATAATCAAAGCCGAGCAATCCAAACATCGGGAGGAAGAATCTCACACCGAGTCCTACGGAACGTCTCAACCTGAATGGATTCCATTCCTTGAAACTGAACCATCCGTTTGCGGCTTCATAAAACGCCAATCCATAAATGGTGCTGCTTGGGTTGGTAACGAATGGATAGCGCATCTCCATTGAGTATTTGTTGAAGATGGTGAAGAATTGACTCGCTGCCGTTTTATCAGGATTGACTGTTGGATCAGAATTATCATATACAGGATACCCTCTGTGTGCCACCAGGTCATAGCCCAATACACCAAAATTGTTGGTGATACCTGCATCACCCACCTGAAATCTTTCAAATGGAGAGATGGGAATATTTTTGTTGTACCTGCCGATGAATCCATATTTAGCAGCCATGCGCAATACAAATTGTCTGCTCTTGTCTTCGCCGGCTGGCTTACCAATCGGTACAAACCACTCTGCATTGAATCTCCACTTGTGGTATTCAACCAATCTGAAAATATCTTTTTGATTGACGCCCGTGATATAAGACCAAGGCGGCGTAAATGCAGCACTGGCAAGAAAATTAGAACCACTTCTTGGAAAAATAGGTTGATCAATGGAAGTTCGCTGCAAGGCCAACTTCAAGTTGATGTTGTTTGAAATTCCTGTAGAGAAGGATGGAAAAATCGCATAATTCTTCGCCCTGTACTGAATGTAGTTAAGTGATGTGACCAATGAGAAAAAATCATCGGGCCATTTCAATTGTTTACCGAATGCAATGGTGGCACCAGAAGTACTCAGGTAGGATGAATCAACAAAAGTTCTGTCGTATCTAAATGTAAATGGATTGTATGCGTTGGTGAATTTCGTGTTGAAGACATTGAATGTAAAAGAATTTCTTTTCTTGCCTCCAAACCATGGTTCTGTGAAAGAGAAATTCACTGACCGGAAATAACGACCGTTGGATTGGTACCTGATGCTCAATTTTTGTCCATCTCCTGTTGGCAAAGGATCCCATGCTGTCTTCTTCCAAATATTCTTGATGGAAAAATTATTGAATGTTACACCCAATGTTCCCGTCAAGCCTATGTTACCGCCCCAACCGGCACTGAGTTCAAGCTGATCGGAGGATTTTTCTTCCACGGTATAGTTGATGTCAACTGTTCCATCTTCTTGATTGGGAACCGGCTGCATCCCCAACTTTTCCTGATTGAAATATCCCAGGTTTAAAATCTCCCGTTGTGATCTGATCAAATCAGAGCGACTGAATTTTTCACCGGGAACAGTCCTTAGCTCTCTGCGTATCACATGCTCCTTGGTTTTATCATTGCCGGAGATGTTTACATTTTTAATAGTGGCCTGTGGGCCCTCGGTGATTCTCAATTCATGATCAATGGTGTCGCTGTAAACAGATGTTTCAATTGGATTGACACTGAAAAACAGATAACCGTCGTCCATGTATATAGAACTTACATCCCCTCCTTCAGGCGACAATTGTTTTCCGAGTTTTTTGTTTAAAATATCAATGTTATAGGTATCTCCTTTTTTGATTCCCAAGACCATGTTCAAAATGCTGTCCGCATACTTGGTATTTCCCTTCCAGGTCATGTTGCCAAAATAATACTTGCTGCCCTCTTCCACTTTCATGGAAATATTCAGCTTGCCCTTCTTGTCATAGTATTGCGTATCGCTTGCAATAACAGCATCTCTGTATCCGAGCGAATTGTAATACTGCAATATTTTTTCTTTGTCCTCAAGGTATTTTTTTTCATCAAATTTTGCTGATGCAAAAAGCTTGAACCTGAACCAAGGATCCATGAAATCTCTGATTTGTGAAGGTTTCAAAAAACCCCAATTCTTGATGAACTCTTTTGCTGTATATGTTTTGATGGGGCCATAGGGACTGACAGCGCTGTCTGGATATAGCGTGATGCGTGTCATCTCTTTGGTGCCTTTCAGTTTTCTTTTCAGAGAAGGTATTGCTGCTGATTGATTTCCAAAGAAAAACACTTCTGAAATTCGCACTTTAAGCCCCTTTACAATGTTGAAAGTGAGCACTGTTTTATCTGGACTGTACGCATCAGGCTTCTCTTCGATTTCAACTGCTGCACCCCTGAATCCTTTTTCTGTATAATACTTGATGATATTTTCTTTGGCAGATAATTTCATGTTGTCTGTAACAACCCTGCTCTTGACCAAGCCAACCTTGTCCTTCAATTCATCTGATTCAGTTTTTCTGATACCCTTGAATTTATAATCGGCCAGCATTGGACGCTCAACGGCGTCGATTTCCACCCATATATTATTTTCTTCAAGTTTGGTGATCCAAATATTGATATTGGTGAACATATTTTGGGACCAAAGTTTATTGATTGCCTTGGCAAAGTTGTCACCACCCGGCAAAGTAACTTCGTCACCTACTGCAAGTCCAGATACGGATATTACAATGGCAGGATCGAATGCTTTGTTCCCTTTGACGGCAATGTCTGCAATGATATATTTCCTTGGATATTTTGCATTGAAAATGGACATCAATGCAGGGTCCACTGATGGTGCAGGTAAAGTATCGTTTTGTGCAAATACGCCGTTCGAAAACGTGAGTAACCCCATCATTATGAACAGCATACAATTCCTAATCTTCAAAAACATGGTTTGGGGGGGCAAAATAACGGGTTTTTGTCTAAATCTTTGTTAAAGGGGCCTGTATTTGACTGCTGGTCTTTCCAAACCTTCTTTCGCGTTTCTGATAATCCAAAATGGCCTCATACAGATTCTCTTTTCTAAAATCAGGCCACCTGGTTTCGGTAAAGTACAATTCGGCATATGCCAACTGATACAGCAGAAAATTGCTGATGCGGTATTCTCCGCTTGTTCGGATCATCAACGCAGGATCCGGAAATGCACTGGTGGTAAGGTATTGTTGGAGCGTGTCTTGTGTAATGGCATCAGGTTCCAATGTATTTTCCTTCACATCTTTTGCAATTTCCTTCACGGCATTTACCAATTCCCATCTTGAACTGTAGCTCAATGCCATGACCAGGTTGAGCCCAGTGTTGGCGGAAGTCATATCAAGTGCCTCTGTCAATGCCTGCCTGGCATTGGGTGGAAGCATCGACAATGCACCAATGGCGTGCATTTTTATATTGTTTTTATTCAGGACAGGAACTTCTTTGCGCAGGGTCTCAACGAGCAGTTCCATCAAACCGGTCACTTCGTGAAGGGGTCTGTCCCAGTTTTCGGTAGAAAATGCATAGAGGGTTAGGTATTGAACACCCAATTCTGCACATCCCTCAACAATATCTCTCACACTTTCAACTCCCCTGAAATGTCCAAAAAGACGATCTTGTCCGTGTTCCTCTGCCCAACGGCCATTGCCATCCATGATAATGGCAATATGCTGTGGAATACGCTCCAGATCAATATTTTGCTTGAGGGACATGGCGCAAAGTTAATGTATTTAAAGGGATCCTAACGGGGGTCTGCACACTTATAAGAGGAGAAAGAAAAAGTAAGGGTAAACTGTGCAAGGAGGTATTGATCGCGTTGCTGACTGAAGCCTCTTTGATCNCCATTGGTTTTGACTTGTCCCAACGAGCGGTCTTGAAGNCGGTANGCTTTGGACAAAACATCTCCCTTTCCGGTTGTATTGAGCACATCATTAGGAGCGTAGGTCCCGCTCACATCATCCAGATAATCCGTATTGGTATATCGATAAACAACTTCAAATCCCAAGTTGACATTGTTTACAATATTGTATTTGATACCCATGCCAAGTGGGAAGCAGTAAGCCTGATCGCTGTATGCATTTCCAGACGCGAGTTGTCCTTCGGTTCCCAGCGGTTGAAGTTTTTCTTTCACCCCATCCAAATAGGTATAAGGATTGTGTTTGATGATGCCCATGCCCAGCGTTATATAAGGTGTGAATCGGTATTCAGGATCGCCGGGAATGAATTTGAAAAAATTAAAATCGCCCTGTACAGAAACTTCCCATACTTTGTTTTGGAAGTCGAGGTTGCGGGTTTTTTGAAATGGAAATTTCGCTGGATTCACCATGGAGTCAGCATAGCCGAGCTTGGAATAATGCCCAGCTACACGCAAAGCGACATAAGGTCCAAATTGTTTTTTTGCCAAAACCCCATAGGTTAATTGGGGATTGTTCAAGCCCACACTTTTATTCAAATCACCAAAATAATGTGATCCGCCAATTGCTATACCAATCTCACCTTCCTGCACAATGGCCTGTGGTTGAGCAAAGGATTGGAGGGAAATGGATGAAAAGACAAATAAGTAAAAAAGAACCTTGTTCATTTACAGGTAAATGTAGGAAGTTGGGATTGGCTGTTTAGAATTATTGGGTTAAAATAGTTGTAAAATATCATCTGTTGCGGGTATCGAATCCCCATGTAAGTTTCTCTCTCAATGTCTTTAAAAATATATTTTCATTCAATCGGATCAGGTTGAATGTGAAATCCTCCTTTTTGATAGACAATTGAACAGACTTGTCGACAATTTCCTTTCTTGCGTCAAGCGTGCATATAAAATCTTCTGTCCGTCCTTCCACTTGAAAAGAAAGCACATGATGATTGGGGACAACTATAGGACGAATATTGAGATTGTGTGGAGCGATGGGTGTCAGGACAAAACTGTTGCTCTCAGGAAAAACCACCGGACCGTTGCAGCTCAGTGAATACCCAGTTGACCCAGTGGGCGTAGACACAATCAATCCATCAGACCAGAACGTATTGAGAAATTCTCCATTGAGGTACGTATGTATTTTGATCATCGGAGAAAATTCTCTCTTATGAATGGTAAACTCATTCAATGCAAAAGGATTGTTTCCAAACAAGGGTAGATTGGCGTCTAAATGAACAAGGCTCCTTTTATCCAATACATATGTATTGTTTTTAAGTGCATCGACCGCTTCCTGCAAATCCTCCTTTCTTAAACTGGCTAAGAATCCTAGACGACCGTAATTGATTCCCAATACAGGAATCTGTTTATCTCGGACCAGGCAGACGGTATCCAACAGTGTTCCATCACCTCCCAATGAAATAACAGCACCAAATGATTGATCAAGTTCGTGTTCGTCACTAAAAGTTTTGGTGGAAATAAAATTATCCAACGGCAGTTGTGCATATACAACTGTATCAATGCCGGCATGTTCAAGCGCATGGCACAGCTGTTTGAGATCTTGGGGATCCAACACTGCACCTTCTCTGCTATAAACAGCCACTTTCATGGATCGAAGATAGGAATGATGATTGAAGTTTTGATGAATTACCCTCAGTACCTGGATTCGTAATTATGAAAATACGTCCCCAATTGGTTGAACTGATTGTATGTAAACTCGATGCGCAATACAAAGTCGTAAATACTCACAATATCCAATCCCGCTCCAAAGGAATACAGCAATTTGTTGTTGAGATTGGTCTCGTTCAGATTTGTATTGCTGTACACATATCCAACATCTCCATGGATTTTCGCATAAAATTTAAATGGTATGGTTCTGTATGCTTTTGACTTCAATCCTGAATTTACTTTTACACTGTACAATTCCCTGCCCAAAGTTGCCTTCAAAGTTCCGCCGGCTACCCCATCCACCACATATCGCTGGAGTCCGCGTAAATACTGATCTCCATAGCCCAAGATGTACTGGTTGATATAGGGTTGTTTGAAAGGCGCCTTTAGATGTGCATCTGCAACAATGGAGAAATAGTTTTTCTTTTTAAACTCATGAAACTTGCCGTATCTGAATACGAACTGCGTAAGATTCATTTGGCTGTTGATGCCTCGTCTCAAAACATCTGCGACAAACAAAGAACCCTTTGTGGGGTATGGAAAGTAATTGATTTTCAAATGCTGAAAAGTGTATTGGATTTCAGGATAGGACACTGCCTGAATACCATCTCCTAAATAATTTTTATTCATCAGCAGCACCGTATCAGCAATTGAAGTAGAGCGCCATCCTGTGCGCAGATAATGCCTGTTGATGGAGCCTTTTCTGTACGACAATGTAGTACCTGCATAAAAATCTTTGCGCAAATACTGATTGGGGTCTCTGAAAAAAACCTGTTTGTTGTTGAAACTCTTGTAAAAGATTTCTTTGTTCCACCCTTGATTCACATCGATTGCCCAACCAATTCGCAGCTTGGGATCAGAAAATGGATTGTAATATTTCAGCGCCAATCTCCTTGAGAATCCATCCATCAACCAAATGTTCAACTTGTCATTTCTACCTGTGGTATTTTCCCCCATGAATTTGATACCAATATTGACCCGCTTCAAACTGAAATTATAATCTCTTGCCCAAACCTGCAGGTTTCTATCCATCGGCTTGAAATAGGGTGAAGGAAAATAATACCAACGTTCATCAACCTCCGCGTGGATATCCATTGAATCATTTTGCCAGTTGGTGAAATAGGTTTTNGCAGATACAAACAGAGATGTATTCATTAAATTTTGTCTGCTTTTTTCCAATCCATCCAATACTTCTCCAACACTATATGATTGATTTGACTTGAGGATGATTTCACGCGCAACCATGTAACGCTTCGTGATTTTATTTCCATGTACGATCACATTGCGAATGGCAACCCTCGCTTCATTCAGGATGGGAGCATTTTGAAAAATCTCCTCTTCCTCCTGTGCACTGGCCCAGCCCGAAAAGAAAAGCATTGACAGAAAAAGCAAAGAAATTTTCATTTCTTTCATAAATCTAAGGTAGCTAAAACCCTTGAGTGGATTGACAGAAACTCAGATATTGAGGTAATTCAAGAGATGGTCGAGGTTGTTCTGCAATGTATTATCGAAAGTCTCTTCTCCATAATAATACAGCACATTGTATTCGTGGCGTTGGAAAGTTGCAATCAGATCAGATACCTCCTCTTTGTTCACCCGGATGACAAGTTGCAACATGCCAGTTAACGGATCTGTAATGGTATTCAACTGCATGATCATGCAATCATTGGATTCTACCAGTCGGTTGATTTGCCCGGGCGCATATGCTGTGCGCGGAATTTCCAAAACAATGAAAGCCCCTGNGTTGGATGCACCAAGCAACAATGAGGTCTGTTCCAATAAAGTATCTGCTTTGATGATGCCTTCCCATTCATTTTTTTCGTTCAGCACGGGAATGAGATCCAGGTTGAATTTTGACTTGACCTTCAGGGCCTGTAAAAAATGATCATTTGTTTTTACCTGTGCCTTGATGAAATACTGCTCCAAGACAATGAGTTCAGATGAAGGATCTGCTTCCTCCAAATCAACAATATCCAACAAGCCGAGATAATTCAACCCATCGAGTACAACAGCATATTCAGCATGATGCATGTCCATCATCTCCATTGCATGCGAGACGGTATCATGAAGATCAAATGTTTGAAAAGAAGTATCTAGCAGTTGACTACAGAATGTCATGTTACTGTTTGATGGGCCAATATTACGTCTAATTTGCTGCAGTACTGTTGAATTTTTGTAAAAATACGGAGAGAATGCTGTTGAACTCTCCAGGCACTTCCATCATCGGAGCATGTCCACAGTGATCTATGAAATGCAACTCACTGTTCGGAATCAATTTGTTGAACTCTCTTCCGACAAATGGTGGTGTAATGATGTCATTGTTTCCCCAAATTAAAAGTGTTGGCAGCTTGATATGCACCAGTTCATCCTGCATATTATGCTTGATGGCACTTCTGGCAAGGGAAATTACCTTGAGCGTTTTCATGCGCTCATTCACAATTTGATATACCTCGTCGACCAATTCCTTGGTTGCTACGTTTGGATCGTAAAAAGTTATCTCGGTTTTCTTTTTGATGTACTCATAATCGCCTCTCTTGGGATACGTGTCACCCATGCCATTTTCAAAAAGTCCGGAGCTGCCTGTAAGTATGAGTGTTTTAATCTTGCCGGGTGATTTGAGCACATGAACCAACGCTACGTGTCCGCCTAGAGAATTTCCCAAAAGGTGAATGCCCGTATAGCCTCTGAGATCAATGAATTTGGAAAGGTATTTTTCAAGTCCCCCTACTGTTGTATGCAACAAATCAAGTTCAAACAAAGGAAGCAATGGAACGATTACTTTGTTGGTTTTGCTGAAGTGATCAATGATGCCGGTGAAATTACTCATGGCACCAAAGAGTCCATGCAACAACAACAATGGCTCACCCTCTCCTTCTTCAAGAAATTTGTATTTGCCATCGACCTTGATTTCGTATGCTAAACTCATGACCGAAAGATAGGATATTATTTCAATTTGGTATTGATCTGCTCCTGGATGGCATCCTTCGTGTCATTGAAAAGATGCTTTAAGGCAGGAAGCCATTCACTGAATTGATGAATCAGCCACTTGCCCAATCTGAGCTGATATCCATAGGTCTTTGAATCGCCTGCATTGTATTGATCAATCCATTCAAATTTCTCTGCGTATACAAGAAAAACGGAAAAAAGGGTGATGTAAATAGATGCAAAAAATAATATGCCCATCAATTTATTGACCAATCCAAGCATCAAAATCTGGACTGATTTCTCCATTAGTTTTCCGATGATGCGAACGGCAATGATTGCTGCTATCAACACCAAAAGGAAGGATATAAAAGGATACCATTTGCTCTCCGTCTTCGCATATTCTTTGAGGTACACCGCCACCATGCCGGAAAATTGCAAGGCCAACAGCATTGCAATGAAATAGGATGCAAAAGTAAAAATGGCCATGGTGAAGCCTTTGGTCCAACCTTTGTAGATTGCAAAAACGAGGATGATTGCTGTGATGATGTCTAAAATCATGTTGACTGTTAACAGTTACCCGTTAACCGTTGACGGTTAACATCTCTTTTACAATTGTCGAGATAGTCTTGCCATCTGCTTTTCCGGCCAATTGCTTTGATGCAATGCCCATTACCTGTCCGAGTCCGCTGATATTGACTACTCCGGTTTGCTTGATGATTTCAGCAACAGCCAGTTTGATCTCATCAGCACTCATTTGCGTTGGAAGATATTGTTCTATCACTTCCACTTCTTCTTTTTCTTTTACCGCAAGATCAGCCCTGTTTTGTTGCTCAAAAATTTCGATGGAGTCTTTGCGTTGCTTCACGAGTTTTTGCAGCAACTTGATTTCAGCATCTGTCGTCATTGCATCCCCTGCACCTTCGGCTGTCTTGGCAAGCAAGATGGCTGCTTTGATGGCACGCAATGCACGCAAGCCTTTCTCATCCTTCGCCAACATGGCTTTTTTAAGATGATCATTGATGGTAATTTCTAAACTCATTGTTCCTGTGTTTTTTTAAATTTCGTATAAAAATCCTTTGCAAAAATCTTCATATCTCCTACCAATTCCTTTTGATGCGTAGCACGCTCAAATGTATCTGCCATCGTCATCAATGTCTGGTAATAAAAATCAGCCATCTCATCCACCATCATTTCCTTGGTCCACAGATCAATTCTCAAAGCAGCT
>JGI24766J26685_10000432_pt1 | contig 11990 bp, 8 predicted proteins | sample SanBayMetagenome_FD_26685 | JGI IMG/M metagenome (IMG submission 26685)
ATCGTCGCGGTGCCAACGTTGATCACCGCTGCAGTCTTGACCCCCGAGAGGATCGAGGGGAGCGCCAAGGGGAGTTCGACCAATTTGAGTCTGGCTTTGGCATCGAGTCCAAGGACCTCTGCCGACTCGCGTATCGCAGCAGGGATTTGCTTGAGCCCAGAGTAAGTCCCCCGGACGATCGGCAAAAGGCTGTAGAGAAACAGAGCCATGATGGCAGGTGCAGGTCCGATCCCCATGTCAAAGAGAGCAAAAAGGGGCATCATAAATACCAACAAGGCCATCGAGGGGAGCGTTTGGATCACACCGACAATTCCAAGCACCGTCTGTCCGATCGTTTCGTTACCCGCGGCGATGATCCCCAGTGGGATCGCTGTGAGGATCGCCAAGCCCAGAGATACCAGCACCAAAAACAAATGCTCGCCTGTAGTACTCAGAATCCTTTGGACCCCTTTGGAGAGACTTGCCCAAGGTCCTTCCTGGGGCAAGGGCAAGCTCAAGTTCAACTGTTTGTTTAAGAACTCACCTGCAACAACAGTCTCCGGTCTACGATCCAATCGAACTTGTGCCGACATGGCCGACATCGCCTCGGGTGATATGAGCCCTTGGATTTTCAAGATGGCTTCGGCTGCTTTCGGAGCCCGAGTGGCAAGATCCTGCCGCATGAGCACGACAGCATAATAGACAGGAAAGAACCCCAAATCATCTTCCAAAGCGACTAAATCGTAGTACTGGATCTCGGGGTCGGTCGTGTAAAGATCCGTCACTGCGATCGAGTCTTTTTCAAGTCCCCGGTAGGCAAGATTGTGGTCCATGACTTTGATCTGAGTCTGGGGCAAGGAATACTTCTCCTTGAGCGGCCGCCAACCATCCTTGCGTTCAAAAAACTCGTCGCTCAAACCCAACTCCAGTTGGGGATGATTCCTCAGATCGCTAATTTTTCGGATCGAGAGACGTTCAGCCACCGACCGCTTCATTCCGAGCGCATAGGTGTTATTGAATCCGATCCGCTCGGACATCACGACTTTCTTCAGAGCCAAAGCCGATCTCATCTCATTTTCGGATTCGATCTTGGTCCCTTGGCGTATCGCATCGGCGAGGATTTCTTCGCGAATGGTACCTGTGTAGTCGACATACGCATCGATTTCCCCGGTCTGGAGCGCTTGCCAGAGAATTTGCGTCCCCCCCAGCTCGGCCCGATGTTCGATTCGAGCACCAGTGTTCCTGACCAAGTGCGAGAGGACCTCACCAAGGACTACCGATTCGGTAAAGGACTTGGAGCCGATACCGATTTCCTTTTCCTCAGCCCAGGCGATCCGAATCGATCCAAAACCAACCAGGACCCAAGCCATGCAGAGCCATAGTAAAACAGATCGCTTGCTCATGAAGGCTCCTTGGGTGGGTTCAACGTCGGGAATCGTTGAGCGTTGACGAATTGGGTCACAAATGCATTGGCTGGATGGAGGATCATCTGCTCGAGTTTGCCTTGCTGCACGATGCGACCTTGGCCTAACATGATGATATGATCCCCGAAGAATCCGGCTTCGCCCATGTCGTGGGTAACGGTGATCGCGGTTTTCTTGAGCGTTCGGAAAATCTTCAGTAAATCCTCTTGCAGATCGTATCGAACCAATGGGTCGAGGGCACCCATGGGCTCATCCAAGAGCATCACAGGTGGATCGAGCATCAAGGCGCGCATGATACCGACTCGCTGGCGTTGCCCTCCAGAAATCTGCGTCGGGTATCGGTCTAGGGCAGGGCGGGGGAGTCGAGTCAACTCAGCCAATTCCTCGATACGATTTCGGATTCGATCGGCTGGCCATTGAAGATGCTTAGCCATGAGTCCGACATTTTGGGCCGAGGTCAGGTGCGGAAAGAGGCCTCCGTCTTGTATGACATAGCCGATTCGGTGCCTCATGGGGATCCGATTGCCAGGAGTCATTTCGACACCTTCGAAAAGAACGCGCCCGGTATCCGGAGCGAGCAAACCTGCTAGGATTCGCAGCAAGGTACTTTTTCCGCACCCGCTAGGCCCGATGAGCACCGTAGATTTTCCGGGCTCAAACGCGACGGATGTTTCATGGAGCACCGTTTGATCGCCGAACGACTTGGAAACACCCTCGATTTCAAACATGGGTATTGCTCCGTGAATCGCGGATAGAAAGATCGCCGTGGTTTCGGTTCAACAAGTCGAGCATGGCTTGAATTCGCTGTTGGAGGTCCAGGGTGAGGTGATCGGGCGACATGGACTTGGCCTGCTTGCCTTCGGGCAAAAGAATAGGCTCTCCGAATCGAATGTGCACGGTTTTGGGCCCGTGCGAAGTGGGGTAATTTGCCCCCAAGAAATCCTCTTCGAGTTTATCCAGTGTTTCGGCTTGGCGTTCCCAAGTCGGACTTTCTGTGAGGTAGTCGCCCGGATAACTGTAGAGTTGGGTGGCCAAAAACATGCTTTCCATGTCGCCTTCCCATTCTTTTCTCTGTTCTAAAGGAGCTTGATCGGCCCTTTCGGCAATCTGGGCGATGAGGATACGGCGGATCTCTTTGATGCGTTCAGGGACGAGCTTCTTGGGAGGTCCGCTGAGATATTTCGCTTCGGCACGTTTTAAAACTTCTTCGGTCAGTAAGCCTATCCTTTGCTGAAGGGTTCCTTGCTGGCGTTGGCCGAGGATCTCTGTTTCTTTCCCAGACAGGACTTGTTCAGCGATGCTGAGTATTCGGTTGGTCATCGGCAGATGCGACTGGGCTTTCCAACCGAGTCGCAGTTCCATCTTTTCGGCGGTGCGGCACAAACTAGGAGTAGGATCTTCAAGGTACCAGCGTTTGATCGCCACTGGAAGAATTGCGATGGGTCGCTCCGATTTACGAGCAGCCATCAGGGCGATCGCTGCGGCACCTTCACGCAACGGAGTGAGTCGATCGTTGGAGTGGTAGATATCGCCTTCGGGAAATACCACCAATGGCTCGCGTCGGCGTTGCAAGATATCCAGTGCCGTTTTCATCGATTGGATATCCGTGTTTTCTCGATCGACACTAAAACAGCCGCAACGTTGCATCGATTCGCGTTCAAACCAACGGCTTTGAGAAAAAACCTGCCAAGCGGTCATCACGTAGAAGGGGACTTTAAGGCGATCCGCTGCGTTCAGTAAGCAGTAGGAATCCCAGTGGAACGAGTGATTTGGAGTGATCATCACCCCGAGTCCGGACTTTAAGGCTTCTTGAAGGTGTTCAAGTTGTTCGAACTCAATACTCAGGATTTGCTGTTGCCTGAGTGCTTTGGCTCTCAGAGGCCTAGCGGCGCGATACCACCAGTAAGTGAGTTTGGCTGGCCAATGTTTTTCCGGGATGCCGTAGGGTTGATTATTCATCAGCGGAGAATTCAATCATGAAAACACGTAGATTGGTATCGCCGGGACTCAGTATATCGACTCGCATTGACCGAGTGCGAGGAGGGGACTTTAGAACTTTGTTCGTGCTTCTTCTCGTACTCAGTCCGCCGTGGCGGACGGTACTCGTACTCGAACTCGAGCCAATCCAGTATAGCAATCCGGCCTATTGGTCCGCAAGTAGCCGCGAACTGCCTCGATCAACGATCGGCATCGCCGCAGTTCAAACAGCCATCGAGTACGAGTACGACGAAATCCGATGCGATGTACGAACAGGTGCTCAGAGGCCTTTGCGAGAATCAGCCATGATCCAATCACTGAGCTGAATTCAACTCGGGAAAAACGCCTTCCTCGATCCTTAATATTCGACTTAAAGCGATAGGACCATCGATCCTCTGCAATCTTTTTGCACCGTCGGCAGACGCTGGAACGGGCCATTCGATCTGAATAGAAAGCACCTTGGTTGCTTTGCCCAATCCGATCGTTTGTTCTAACGGGTTTGCACCAAAACTGCTCCCCGAGCTGACGTGCCGGTAGACGACCGGAAGGTCTGGATCGTCGGTCTGGATTTTGATCCTCGCTCCGATCGCTGCGCGATTCGAGATATTTCCTATCAATTTAAGAGATATCCAGGAGTTGTTATTACCAGGATTTTCAAAAAGGATGTTGTGGTATTTATCCCCGTTGACGGCCCCCCCCATCTCGATGAACACATCGATCGAGCCGTTGCGGTCCCAGTCACCGCAAGCAACGCCGTGACCTTTTTGGAGATTGCCCGTACCCGACGAAGCGGTGATGTCGTCAAATCGCTTGCCGGCGATACTTCGGAACATGCGGTTGGGGACCAGGGTTCCGAGATTAGGGTCCCCGGTTCCGAGATAGAAATCGAGCCAACCGTCGTTGTCGAAATCCGCGAAGTTCGAACCCATGGTGATGAACACACCTTCGAGTCCGGAGTCCTTGGTGACGTTGACAAATCGCTCCCCTTGTTGATTCAGATACAAACAGCTCTTGGCCTCGCTGTGGTCTTGGCCGATCATCCCTTGGACACAGGCTCCGATCGACCGCGAGTAGTTGGTGGCGAAGATGTCTTGCCATCCATCGTTGTTAAAGTCCCAGGTCCAGCATGAAAAGCCCATGGTGGGACCTTCGATACCCATCGCTCGGGTGACGTTTTCGAAAGTCCCATCTTTTCGATTGCGGAACAACTGTGCCCCGACCCTCGAAAGATGGTTCAGGAACAAATCGGGCCAGCCGTCGTTATCGATATCGACCCAAGTAGCCCCTTTGCAGACCATCCCCTCACCTCCTGCAACCCCAGCCTTGGCGGCGACATCGACAAAGGTACCATCCCCTTGGTTGCGATAAAGCCGGTTGGATTGCTGTTCGCTGCAGACGAAGACATCGAGTCTGCCGTCGCGATCAAAGTCCTGCCAAGTTGCGGAAATCGAGTTCAATGGATCGGCGAGTCCCGCCGAAGACGTCACGTCGGTAAATCGCATATTCCCCTCGTTGCGAAGCAATGTCGGTCGCATCGCCAGCGCGGGAGTCAACCAAGCCCCCCGCACAATGAACACGTCGAGCAGACCATCGTTGTCGAAGTCGGTTTGCATGCAGTTGAGACCTCCGAGTTGGTTCGAGACTCCCGCCTGGAGAGTCACATCATCGAATGCCTCAAGGTTTCGGTTCCGATACACACCCATGATCTGCGTCGGATCGAACGAGGAGATCACCACGTCGAGTTTTCCATCGCCATCGAAATCATCCATGATCGCTCCACCGGCTTGATTCAAGCGATTGAGTCCGACCTTTTCTCCGATGTCGCGAAACCGACCGATCCCATTTTCCTCATGGACATAACGATCGATGGGGATCCTATACTCCGATGGTACCTTTTCCGGGTGCTCATCGAGGGTCATGTAAGCCACATTCAGGAGCCAGCGCACCTCGCCGTCGTCGGGAAATTTTTCGAGGTATTCCCGGAAGTGCTCGATCGCGATCCGAGAGCCCTCAGGGTTCTGGTGTACAGCGGCTTTGGAGATGGGCAAGATGCAGGAGCTCTCGCCCCGACATGCGATGCAGTTCTCATTTTCGCCACGCCGCATTGCGGTGACTCCCTGGTTGTAAATGATCGTGTAGAGAAAGTCCTTGGCGATCCGCGGGTTTGTTTCGACATGCTTGCGAGCCAAGCAAAGGTCTTCATAAGCCTTCAACGGGTCTCCTTGGTAGTTCAAGAACGTCGAACGCGAGTAGCGGGACGAGGCGATTTCGTCGGGAGAGAGGTCCGGGTCTTGGAGGATCTGATCCAACGCTTCGATGCTCGATCGAACCGCTACCTTGAAGTGCTCGCCGATTTGTTCGAGAGACGAATCGCTCGGCCATGGCTTGACGGCGTTCATGACCCATCCATACCCGGATCCATCGAGCACCTTGCGAGGCGTGTAAGCGACAATTGGGCTTAAGTCAGGTGAATCCGAGTCCTTGGAAAGCGACTTCGGAGCTGTCTTCCATTTGCCGTCCATAACCGATTTCTCGGGGGGCTTATCGCAACCTGAGAACCCCAGCAAGCAGAGCATCGCAGGGATTCGGATTCGAGCCCAAGGCTTCCTCGATCTTGGATTGACGTTCACGCGTTGACCTCACCTAAGAGCCTGATACCTTGAATCGCAGCATCCACATCCGCTTGGCTTGTCGCATGCCCGAGGCTCATCCGCAAAGTCCCATCCTGTGGATCGGTCCCTAAAAATGGATGGATCGCCCCGGCGCAATGCAGCCCCGATCTGCATTCTATACCCATGGCCGAGTCCAAGAGCATCGCCATTTCGTGGCTGCCAAGGGTTCGGCTCGAAAAGCTGAGCACAGGGACCCTGGAAACCTGCTGAATATCCTCTGGTCCATCGGGGTATCCTACCAAGCGCAAACTCGCATACCGCGCGATCTGATGCCTCAATCGACTGAGCCACTCGCTTGCCTTGGCCTGAAAATCGGCCATAGATCGAGTCGATGCGTTCTGCAAGGCGGCTCCCAGTGATGCAATCGACGGGCCGTTTAGATTCCCAGACTCTACCGACTCCAACCACTCGAAGGGTCCAGTCCACGTGCCGCTCGAGCGACCTGTCCCACCAATCCAGGGAGATCGCAAGAAGGGCACGACCTCTGGAGCGGCGACAACAAAAGCGGTACCGAACATACCGCCTAGCCCTTTGTGAGCCGGAGCCACCAAAAGATCGATCCCAAGCGATCGCGGATCGAAGTCGATATACCCGAGGCTTTGGGCCGCGTCGAGCATCCACCATGCGTCGGATTTAGCCAGAATCCGACCGATGCGTTCGAGATCCTGAACGACTCCCGTAACATTCGAGGCATGATTGACGATCACCAATTTCGTATCGCGGCAGATAGCCTGCTCGATCGCATCGGGATCCACCCACCCGCGAGCATCGCAGGCAACCATTGTCCAACGCAATCCCCGGCGCTCTTGAAGATCTGCCAACGTTCGCAGGACACTGTTGTGTTCGGTGGCCGTCGTGACGACATGTTCGCCGCGAAGATCCGTTTGCCACAAAACACTATGGATCGCCGCATGGATAGCCATCGTCCCGTTGCTAGTCCAAGCGACTCGATACGCATCGTCGAGGTGTAGAAAACGGCTCAACTTCGACCGGACCTGAGCGATCGCCCTGTCGGTTTGCTCACCGCGAAGGTACGCTCCACGCGAAGCAGCAACGCCCAGATCGCGCTGGAACTCCAAACATGCTTCGAGAACCCCAGGGGGCTTGGGCCAACTCGTCGCAGCATGATCTAAATAGATACGACGCTCGGTCACGTGGTTTGATCCGCTACGGAAAATGATTCGACGGCTATGGGAAGATGTAACGCAAGAAATTCCGCACAGGCTGGCCGTCGACATAAGCCGTCGGTTGTCCGTACAAACCACGTCCTAGCTGAGCGTTGCTCCCTTGGCCAAAACCGACCAACGGCACATAGCCACCATTGCTGGGCGCATAAACAGTCGCTGGGGGCATCGCCGCCGGGGGGGCGTAAGCAAAGGGAGTTGCCGTAGCAGGTGGAACCAAGCCTGTCGTGGGTGTGACCCCATTGACTCCCATAGGAACAACGGGCGGGCCCCCAGGAACCATGCCCATCGGTGGGCTAGCAGGACGATAGGGCGACGCTGGAACGGTGCTGGCCAGTGCAGGATTGCAATCGATAGCCGACGTGCCAGCACCCTGCTGCCAAACGGCCGGCGAGACCATCCATCGCGCATCGACCGCAGCGGGCGCCGCGGAAACGAAAGGAGCCGAGTTAACAAAAGCGCCCGCGCGGTTGTAACTGGGCATCGGGGAACCCGCATAGGGAACCCCCGGTTGTGCGAATGTTCCCGAAGCGGCACCCGGAGCATTCATCGGTGCATTCATCGGTGCGGGAACATAATAGGTCGGCGGGGCGGGGATGACCGTCGTGGGTACTGCACTGCTCGGCAGATTCGCAGGGGGAATCGCACCCGGATAGGCATTCGGAATCCAAGCAGGATTGACCGAGGGTGAAGCGCTCGGAACTGGAGTGGGGGGCACTCCCAAGGGGATCGATGGCGGAGGGACCTGCGGGGCGCTAGGGATCATCCCTGGCAAGGTGCCTCCACCGTAGATCGGTGGGGTATTGAGCGATGGGGGAGTATTGGCGATGGGATCATCCTGATAGAAATTCGCGACTCGAACAGCACCGTCGGGCATCCCAAAAACACCGGTGGAACTGGCCTGCTGCACGGAACTGGCCTGCTGCACGGAACTTGTCGGCCGAAACCCATCGTCGGCTAGCAACAACCCGGACGACGAACCTTGGAGCGAGGGTGGAGGCAAAAGCGTGATCACCCCGAGTGTGCTCGATGGGAGTGTCAGGCCCGAGTTCTGCAAGCGCTTGGCCGCTTGCCGGTCGAGCGTGGGAGCTTGTGCAGCGACCGGATCGTGGCCGCGTTTTCCGTAATCGCTCAGTGGATTGATCGGGCCTTGGGCATCGACAAGGTACCTCAGTTGCTCGCGGAGGGATTGTGCATCGCTGGCCGCATACGGGTCGGTTCGAAGACGAAAGCGTGGCGGCGCAAGGCTGCTCGATGGTTCCGTGGGATCCTCGGCGCGAAGGTTTCCTCCGAACAAGATCGCAGCGCAACTGAGGATCGCAATACGTTGGGATTTCATCGATCACTCCTAACTCGGGTGCAAGAGGCAGCTCAAGCGAGTTACTTCACGGGTGGGTTGATTCGAACTCCGATGGCTTTGAGCTCTTCGAACCAAGCGGCCTTGGAGGCGTTTTGGACCAAGCTGTCATCGACGTAGAGTCTTAGGAAAGGGGCAAAGCGGCGGTTTTCCTTCGCGTCGGCTTGGCAAGCCTCAATCAAAGCAGTGAGGTCGACTTCTGGGTTCTCCTGAAGGATCAGCAGTCGCACCTCCCGCATCGATTTAGCGAACTCAAGTGTTTTGACGTTACAGCCTTTAAGATTGATCGTCTGGAGACCTCGCAGTTCCGCGATGCCGTTAAGGTCTTCGATGGGGCTTGCTGCAACATCGAGCGTCCAGAGTTTCTTGAGTGCAAAGATGGGCTCAAGTTTTTTGATTTTGTTCCCTGAGGCATAAAACGATTGCATCTTGACCAATCCTCGCAGTGGTCCAAGATCCTCGATGCTGTTGTTGGCGATATGGAGATACTGAATCGCGATCAGGCCCGTCAGCGGTTCGAGGGATTGGATCTGGTTAGAGGCCAAGTCGACCGATTGCAGGAGTTTCAGGTCCCGGATGGGACCAAGGTCGACGATCTCGTTTTTTTCCAGGTCGAGCTTCATCAACGCTTTGCAGTTTTGGAGCCCCTCAAGGGACTTGATCCCTTTGCCTTTGGCGACGACCTGAGAGATGCTTTTGACATCGTCGAGGGTCAGGGGTTCGGCGTTGTAACGCTTCTCGAAAACCTCGCGCCTGACGGCAGCTTCCAGGGCTTTGTCGGGGAACAGGTCTTGGGCGAAAGCTGCTGGAATCAGCAGCAAAAAAGACCAAGCAAGCAGGGTGTTCCGGAGAGATGACCGAAGGCCCAGGGGTGTACTGATTTCCATCCGTACGATTTCCTATGGTTCGAGGCGGGGGTAAAGGGGGGGGTTACCCCTTCACTGTAGCTAAAACCGCTTAGGATTTCCACCGCGGGTTTGGTTCCACGGCGGGTTTCGATGGGTTATGGATCAAATGGATCTACGCGGACAAGAGACGCGCAGACGAAATCTAGCGTCTCGCAAGATTTCTGGTGCCGATCGAACTAAAGATGAGGGCAGAGAGTACCCACTGACCGGAGCACCAACCTCAGGCCTTGGACCATCGTTTGAAATGTCTCATTTCGCGACATCTCATTTCGCTACCGGTCGATATTACTTGCGATTCTCGCTGCTACTTGCGTTTCTCGGTATGGAGCGTGATTCGGCGAAGTCTCGGGGAGTACTTCTTGAGTTGCAGTTTTTCTGCTCCGGGTTTGCGATACAACACATAATTGATGTCGCCGGTTTCTTGGCAAACCAAGTAGGTTGTTTCTTTCTTTTTCTTGCTCTTGGCCATGGCTATTCCAGACTCGCTTCGAATGGATCGCGAAAGGGTGTGAAGGATGCGTATTATGCAAATCGATTGCCCGGTTGGCTAGCTCAACTCGGAGAAAAGGGACCTTTTAAGCGGGTTTTGGAACCCAACGGCCGAAAAAACGTCTAAAGACCCGTTGAGCGCCGCGTCTTGCAGGGACGTTTTTTTCGGATTTCCTGGAAAAACGACCTGAGAGGCCCGGTATTTGCGGCATTGACTGTTGTTTTCGATATTGTTTGGATGAATTGACGCCCAAGCGACTTGTGTCAGGAAACGTTGTAAGGAAAGTGATGACAAAAATGAATCAGCAAGCTTCTTCCTGGGTATCCCGAAATTTCAAGGGAAAAGCTCTCGTCCGAAGGATGCTTGGAGATGCAGTCGAATCCAACGAGCGCCCAACCCGACACATCCGATTCGAGCCCCTGGAGCGCCGGGAGTTGATGGCCTCGGACTTCTACGAGGCAGCTTCGGAGCAATCCCAAAGCTATTTGATCGAACAATTCTCTGCCAATTCTGCAGAGGTTTCGAGTCCAGGGGCAACGGCTACAGGCCTGCTGGCCGAGGGGGAAGCCACCGCGGCGGCGGACTTGGTCGCATTTGCCAAAGCTCTGGCCACCTCGGGTGCCAAATTCTTCGGCGCCGACTGGTGTGCGGTTTGCACTGAACAAAAGAAGTTGTTTCTTGAAGGCAAGAACTACCTTCCGTTCATCGAATCGAGCAATCCGGACCGCACTCAAAACGCCACAGGAGCGGCTGAAAATATCACGACCTATCCGACCTGGAAGTTCGCCAACGGGCAAGTCGCGACCGGTTTGCAGACCCTCGAGCAACTTTCCACGATTTCGGGAGTTGCGATTCCTACCGGAACGCAACCTACGTTTGTAGAAGTCTCCAACCAAACGGTTCGGTTCCGTTCTCCGGTCCACGTTCCGATCGACACGTACGATCCCAACGGCGGCCCGTTGACCGTCACTGTGACCAGCAGCAACCCCAACGTCATATCGGCCGAGTTGGTCAACAACCCCAAGTCGGTTCGCATGGACGTCAATGGCTATGGCGAGATGGTTTATCGCTTGTTTGCCGAGGAAGCTTCCCGTCCGGTCAACCAGTTCGAGCAGTTGGTCAACTCCGGCTTTTACAATCAAACCGCAACGAGCGATATCATCTTCCACCGTGTGGTCGATGGTTTCATGATCCAAGCCGGTGATCCTACGGGGACAGGATCCGGAGGATCCACACTGGGTGATTTTGATGATCAATTCAATTTGAACCTTCAGCACAACCGTTCTGGGGTATTGTCATATGCCAAGGCTGGAGCAGATACGAACGACTCGCAGTTTTTCGTCACCGAGGTAGCGACCCGCCATTTGGATTTCAAGCACTCGATTTTTGGCCAGCTCATCGAGGGCGAAGCGGTCCGAGAAGGGATTTCCCGAACGAAGGTAACGAGCCAATCGTCTGGGGAAGTCAGCCGACCGGTCAACGAAGTGGTCATCAAATCGATGGAGATTTTCAATGACACGAAAAATGGCTTGGTCCGCCTTAAGTCGTTAGCTAGCAGCGGAACATCGACGATCACCGTCACGGTGACCAACAGCACAGGAGGGTCTTTCTCCCGTTCGTTCACCGCCACAGCCGCTCCCGACAATTCCAACGGCGCACCGTTCCTCAATGACATCACGGTACCCCCAATCGCCGCTGGCCAGACCGTCACAGTCCAAATCGGTAGCCAGGACAAAGAGGGGGACGCGGTCGCCTACGACGCGACGCGCCAAGGCTCGGTTCCTTATCAGTTCAACATGAACAACCAAACCGGATTGCTCTCGGTGACGGCTCCGAGCAATTTCAGCGGCCCGTTTCAAGTTCGAGTCAGCGTCCGGCCNGCGTCTTCGACCGCCGCTAGCAGCAGCGACGATGCACAACTCCTGACCTTTAATGTTCCGGTAGTCGTCTCGGCCCCCTCAGCGGTCGACCTCGTGGCTGCAAGCGATACAGGCATAAG
>JGI24766J26685_10000433_pt1 | contig 11988 bp, 6 predicted proteins | sample SanBayMetagenome_FD_26685 | JGI IMG/M metagenome (IMG submission 26685)
TCTGGAGTAGGTTTGGTTTTGCTGCGTCCGATGGCGCTTCCGCCGACCGTGCCCTTGGTGCTCGGTTTACTCGCCTGCGCACTGGCTGCCACCGCTTTCTTACCGGCGGCATGGTTCGGTATTCCGGAATGGCGCGCCGCCTTCCCGCTGGGCGGCGTGGTGGAATTGTCCGGCTCGGTGGCTCCGCAACCATGGTTGGCCATTTACTGGTGGCTCCTTCTTGCCGCGTCCACGGCCGTTGCGCTGGCTCTGCTCACGGCGCCGCTGGACCCGCGTCACCTGCGTCTTTTTCTCCACGGCATCGCGATGTTTGTTTTTTTATACGCGGTTCTCGCCATCGTGGCCCGGCAGACGGGGTGGCGTCCGGAGTTTGCTTATGCTTTTCCCGCGGCGGGCAGTTTCGGCTTCCTACCGAACCGCAATCATACGGCGAGCCTTCTCGCCGCCGGCGCCATCATTTCCGTGGGCCTGATGTATGCCGAAGCCACGCGGCAAAACCGGTTTTCCGCTCTGCTCGCGGCCGTCTGGGCCTCCGCGCCTTTGGCCGGTGTTCTCTTTTTCTCCGTTTCCCGCGCCGGGGTGCTTGTTCTCGCGCTGGGGCTGATCGTGTGGTGCTTCGGTCTCTGGCGCCGGAACCGTGTCCATGCGCGCGGTGCCGTGGTTGCGCTGATCGCCCTGGGTGTGGTGGCCGGCGGCCTGTTCGCCGTCGGCGGAGGGGGCAGCCGCGACAGGTTGTGGCAACTGGCTGAGCGCGCCATGGGATCCGCGGGCGCCGAGCGCGGCCCGGTGGATTTCCGAACGGCGGTTTTCCGCGATACCTTGGCGATGATCGTGGATGCACCTTTGGTCGGAGCAGGAATCGGTCAATTTGCTGCCGTCTTCCCCCAATATATCACGGCCTCCACCAGCCACGCGCCCGTGGTGCACTCCGAGAGCGACTGGTTGATGGCCGCCGCCGAATCGGGGATTCCTTTCGCGGTCTGCCTTGCTCTGCTCGTCCTGTGGTTTGGCCGAGCTTGTTGGCAGGGCTTGCCGCGGGAGGGAGGACTGCTGCGTTGGACCGCAGCCAGCGCCGTCCTCGCTGTGGTGGTGCACGGTTTGGTCGATGTGCCGTGGCACCGGGTTCAAATGGGCTGGTTCTTTCTGGTGATCGCGGCAGTCGCGGTGCCGATCGATAGATCTGGCGCTCGCGGCCCGAGGGTGCTGCTCCGGGTGATCACGGTGGCCTTGGGTGTGGCCTTGGCGGCATCAGGGGCTTGGCTGGCGCGCGACATAGCCCGTGATCGACTGCCTGCCACGGTCCGTGGACCGGAGAGCGACAAACTCAACGCCCTGCTTGAGGATTATCGTGACGTCGAGGGGCGGGAACTGGCCACGGCGGCGACGAAGTGGTTCCCGCTCGACTACCGCACGTATTATTGGCGCGCACTCTTCACCAGTTTTTTCAAGGACGCGCAGAAGGAGTCCGCGCAGTCCCTCGACGCCATGCTTCGCGTGCAACCGGTGTTTCCCGAGGCAGCCGAACTGAAGGCGGGATTTTTCCAGACCAACGGCGACCAGAAAGGCGAGGCTGCGGCTTTCGCGGAGTGGGCCCGGCGCATGGCTGCGGCCGACCGGGCCTCGGGTGATTTCAAGCTGGCCTACGCTGGTCCGAAATTTCACGAGATCCTCTACAACACGCGCGCGCGTCCGGAGATGCAGGCCATTCTTCTGCAGGAGTTGCTCACCACGGAGCCGTTGCTCGCCGCCTTGGGCGCCATCGGCGCGGCTGACCCGGCTGCCGAGTCTTTTTGCTCCGGCCTGCCTGATCCCAAGTCATTTCTCGACTCGCTGCCGGAAGATTTGCGGCGGCGTCTGCTCGGACGTTGGACCTCGCTGCCTTCGGCCTATGGAGCGGTGGCCTATATGGAGTCAGCGCAAAGCGAGGTGCCGCCGCCCGGTCCCTACTGGTGGGAACTTGCCGAGCTCCGGGCGAGGAATAAGGACTTCCANGGNGCNACCGAAGCGGTGTCCCGCTGGTGGGAGNCAGGGGCGGGGCAAGGTCAGTCGGGAAAGACTGCGTTTGCCTACCAAATCGAGCAACTCTCCCTTGCCGGCAACACGGCGGCCGTGCGCCGGCTTTTGAAGGAGTCGGTAGAGGCGGAGAAGCCCGAGCCAGACCGCCTCGCGGTGGCGGTCACGGCGTATGCTGCGGCGGGGGACTGGGAAATGGCTTGGAAGGCTGCTTCGCGGCTGGCCATGGCGGCAAAAAACAGGCAATAAGCAGGGCTGCCCATGACGCCCACCGTGCGCAAGTTCTGCCTTTTTTTGGCCTCTGTTGCCGCAGCTCTGGAGACTGCGTCGGCGCAGGGGACAATGATGGAGCCGGTGAGCACGGTGAACGATGCGGTGTTCCGCTCGCAGTGGGTTGGTCCGCAGGCCGATCGTCCCGCGTTGGTCGGCATGGTGCCGACAGGAGAGGGAATCAAGCCGGTGGAAGACATGGCGAGCAAAGTTCGGGAGGGTTTGTGGCTCGGATCGCTGCGCATCCGGCCGGGATTCGGTGCAGGGTGGTCTTACTCGAACAGAAACTCGCAGGGGCAGACCGCCACGGCGAACAGCGACAATAGTTTCTTCCTCGCGCCTACGCTCGGTTTGGAATACGGACGCGAGACCGGGCCTTGGACCATCTCGGGACGCGCGGGCGGCGGATACGTTTACTATCCCAACCCGGACTACACGCCAAACGGCACGGGTGCGAATCGCAATCCCTACAACGGCACCATGTCGATTGGCATCGGTCACTCAGGGCTGCGCCACCAATTCGATCTCGGTGGTTCGGCTTCTTTCGGCAACGGGCAAAGCATCCAAGGCGGCGGTGCGTCGACGCAATTTGTTGGCTCGGCCGGGGCGAACTACAGCTATCTGATCAACGAGTTCCTTACCACCGGTGCGTATGCCTCCTACACGAGTCAGCTGAATCGTTACGAGTCCGGAGGGATCGATGGGAGCGATGTGGCGTCGTTGCGCGGCGGTGGATACATCGATTGGCTTTGGACGGGGAAGACAACGGTGGGACTGAAAGTCGAGGCGGGGCGCATGACCCAGGATATTTTGGGTAATGGGACAGCCGCAGCGGAGGAGGGTATCGCGGCGCGCCAATTCATCCAGGCGCTTGTGCCGGTGGCGCACAGCTTGACTTCAAAGGTGCTCTTGGTCGCGGGTGCGGGCGCGAGCTACACGCAGGATGAGAACATTCCCGATTCCTCGGCGCAATACACGGGGGTCAGGCCGGTCTACTTGCTCGGCGCCGAATATGATCCGTCGGAGAAAACGACGATGCGTGCTTACATTTCCTTCGACGGATTCGACATCGTTCCCAACTACGGTTTGAGCGCCACATGGCGTCCGCGCGAGACCACCGCTTTCACTCTTTCGGCCTACCAAAACCAGAATTTCTCCATCACCACAGTCGATCAATTCCAAGTGAATCGAGGTTTCACGTTAGGCGTGCAGCAGACTGTCTTTTCGCGCTTGGCGGTCGGCCTTTCCGGGGGATGGCAGCAGACGGATAACATCTCCATTTCGAACGACCAACCCGGGGGCGGGGACTTTGACTATGCGTTTGTCTCCGGCAGCCTTCGCTATGCCATCAACAGTTGGGCCGCCTGGCAGGCCACGGTCATGAGCTCGACGGGTAACCGGGTGAACCCGACAAGTTCCGTAAGTTTCCCGGAGACAACCGCCTCCGTGGGATTGAACTTGCTTTTTTGAGGCCCGCGCTTAGATCATATCCAGTCAGTAAAATGCGGCCCGGCTTTCACTTTATACTCTGTTTTTGCCTCGTGTTGGCCTGTGGGCGTTCCTCGGCACAAGAAGGCAGTGGGGGTGATCTTTCCGTGCCGGCGCAGGCGGCTTCCGCGGCTGCCCCGATCCCCTCGGCTCCGGCTGCGGCGGTTGCACCTATGGTCGTTCCGGCTCCGGTGGCTCCGGTCATGCGGGGCGGGGGTGCCTTGGCTTCGGGGGAAAGCGACTACGTGCTGGTCGTCGGCGACGTCGTCGAATTGAATGTATTTCGCGAACCGGATCTGCAGACGCAGGCGACGATCGCGCGCGACGGAACGGTGCAGTTGCCGCTCATCCGCGAAGTCAAACTGGCCGGTCTGACCATCCGTGATGCCCGGGAGCAATTGCGCGGGCTTTATGACAATAAATTCCTCGTCGACCCGCAGGTTTTTCTCAACGTGGTGAAGTATGCCGAGCGCAAGTTCACCATCATGGGGCAGGTTGCCCGTCCCGGCAGCTACGAGTTGCAGGGCGGGGAGCGCATCGATCTGCTCGAAGCAATCGGGTTGGCCGGTGGATTCACCCGCATCGCCAACCGTGGTCGCGTCATCATCCAGCGCCGCGAAGGCGAAAATGTCACCGCGATCAAAGCCAATGCGAAGCGCATGGCCGACGGCAAGGAAGTGCCGATCGAGGTCCAGCCGGGCGATGTCATCACGGTGAGCGAAAGTTGGTTTTGATCCGCCCATGAGAGCCGCGCACCAACCCGATCCCCTCGATTCGCTGCAGGAAAGCTCGGAGCCTTTCGACTGGCGCTATTACCTGCANGTNGTGCTNGAGCGCTGGTGGCTGGTCTGCCTCTGCCTTTTGCTCGGAGCGATCCTCAGCGTCTTTCTCATNAGTCGCGAGAAGACGCTCTANGGTGCGCGCTCGGTTCTTTTCATCGAGACGCAGCGNGAACAGATCCTCGACGGACGCATGCAGGCGGTGCGGGACGACGAGATCCGCTCGATCGACATGATCAACACCATCGTCGAGACACTGAACAGCTATCCCATGGCGGAGCGCGTGGCCAAGCGGCTGGAATTGGCCTCGGATCCTGCGTTTGTCAAAGCCGTTGATTGGGACACGGAGAAGGATGGCGAGATGACGACAAGCGCTGCTGCGGGGATGGTTGGTGGCTTGGGGGGTATGGTGCAGGCACGATACCGCGAGTTGACGCGCCTCATTGACGTCGTCGCACGCAGCCGCGACCCGCAAATCTCGACAAAGCTGGCCAACGGCTACGCCGACGAATATTTGCGCATGCTCCTCGAGCAGAGCACGGAGGCGACCAAGGCGGCCTCGCAATTTCTCGTCGAGGAGGCCGGGCGGCTCGGCGAGAAGATGCGTCTGGCCGAAGAAGCGATGCAGAGCTTCCGCGAGCGGGAGCGTGCCGCCTCGCTCGAGACCATGGTCAAAGAGGCGCAAACCACAATCGACCAGACCACGGTGGATATCCAAGAGGTCGAGAACTTCATCCGCCAATTGGACACGGATCTGGCCGCAGTCTCCGGTTCCGGCGGCAGCACCGAGACGCTGCTGCGCTTGCCCAGCGTCGGGAACGACCCGCGCGTGGCGCAACTCAGTGCGCAGATCACGGCGCTCGAGGGTGAGATGGATGAAATGTCCCGGCGTTACCGTCCGGATCACCCGGCCTTCACCTCGACGAAGACGCGGCTGAATACGCTGGGTGGTGACTTATCGCGTTTGGCGGTGGAAGTGGTTGGACAGTTGGAAACGCGCCGCGCTCAGGCCGAGGCGCAGCTCGAGTCGCTGCGCAAAAAGCGTTCGGACGCGGAGCAGCGGCTTTTGGAGATCACCGGCAAATCCGTCGAATACAACACACTCTCGCGCAACCTCGAGGCCGACAAAGCGCTCTACGATTCCGTGCTGGCCCGATTGAAAGAAGTCGACGTGACCAGCGGACTGACCGATCAGTCGATCACTATTCAGGAACGCGCTTTGGGCGCGGGTCCGGTGCCCAGCCAGACGCTCAAATACATTATCCTCGGTGTCTTCGGTGGTCTGGCCTCCGGAGTGGCGCTGGCCTTCGCCCTCAACTATCTCGATCCGTCGCTGCGCACTATCGACCAAGTCGAGCAGCGCACCGGAACGGGCGTGGTTGCTTCCGTTCCGTTGGTCAAGAGCAGCGGCCCTGTATCGGGGGGTGCAGGGATCAATCTGCCGTCGGTCAGCGATCGACGCGGAGTGGTGGCCGAGGCTTTCCGCACCATGCGTGCCACGCTGGCCATGATCTCGGGTCGAGACAAGCACCGCGTCTTTTTGATCACCAGCGCCATCCCTGGAGAGGGCAAGACGTTCACCAGTTCGAATTTCGCCGCGACGCTCGCCCAGCAAGGATTCCGCACGCTGCTCATCGACGCGGACCTGCGCAAGCCCTCCGTCTCCAAACTGTTCTTCAACGAGAACCTCAAACCCGGTTTGTCCGAGGTCCTTATGGGATCCACGCCGGTTGCGGAGGCGATTGTCCCGACCAAGGTGGAAAATCTTTCCATCCTTCCCGCGGGCGGTATCGCTCCGAATCCGTCCGAACTCCTCGCGCAGCCGCAGTTCGGGGAAACGGTTCGCAAGCTCAAGGATGAATACGATCGCATCGTCATCGACTCGTCTCCGGTCTTGGCCGTGCGCGATCCGCTTCTGCTCGCGCAGTCGGTCGACGCCTGCTGCCTCATTGTTCGCGCTGGGCGCTCGCCATCAAAGGCCACGGTGCAAGCCATCCGACTGTTGGCCGAGGCCAACACTCCGGTCATGGGCGTTGTGCTCAACAGTGTCCGGCAGGGCAACAGCGCCTATTACGCCTACGCCTACCGGACCTACGGGACTTACGGCGCCAAGGGCGTCTACGGGGAGACGGTGGCCCCGGCTGATCCGTCGGCCTGATCGCCCAAAAGTCTGGCCAGAGCCTCAACCTGCTGATATCAAACGCGACCTTTTGACCTTATGAAAATTACCTGCCTCGGCGCCGGATACGTCGGCGGACCAACCATGGCGATGATTGCGGCGAAGTGTCCCGACATCGAAGTCACTGTCGTAGATCCGAACGAAGCGCGCATCGCGGCGTGGAATTCGGACACCTTGCCGGTCTACGAACCGGGACTCGACGAGGTGGTGCGCGAGGCGCGCGGACGCAACCTTCATTTCAAAACCGATGTCGAGGGCGCCATCCGTGATGGCGAGATCATTTTCGTCTGCGTCGGCACACCGACCAAAACTTACGGCGTCGGNGCGGGCCGGGCCGCNGATCTGCGCTACATCGAAAGCGCCGCNCGCATGATNGCCCGTGTGGCCGATGGTCCGAAGATCATCGTGGAGAAAAGCACCATCCCGGTGAAGACGGCGGAGGCAATGCTCACCATCCTGCGCTCGAACTCCAGCCACGGCGATTTCCAAGTGCTCTCCAATCCGGAATTTCTGGCCGAGGGCACGGCCGTCGCCGATCTGCAGAAGCCAGACCGTATCCTCATCGGCGGCGAACGCACGCCGGGCGGTGAAGCGGCCTTGCAGAAGCTGGTTGACGTTTACGCGCGCTGGGTGCCGCGCGAGCGCATCATCACGACGAATCTCTGGTCGTCGGAATTGTCCAAGCTGGTGGCCAACGCGTTCCTCGCGCAGCGCATCTCATCGATCAACTCGATCTCCGCGCTTTGCGAAGCGACGGGGGCCGATGTCGACGAGGTGGCCAATGCCATCGGCAAGGATTCCCGCATCAGTTCGAAATTCCTCAAAGCCTCGGTCGGTTTCGGCGGATCCTGCTTCCAGAAGGATATCCTCAACCTCGTTTACCTCTGCGAGCACTTCGGTCTGCCCGAGGTCGCGGCCTACTGGGAAAGCGTGGTCAAGATGAACGACTGGCAAAAGAACCGCTTCACCAAGCAGATCGTCCGCACGCTCTTCAACACCGTTTCGGGCAAGCGCATCGCGGTGCTCGGCTTCGCTTTCAAAAAAGACACCAACGACACCCGTGAGTCCGCCGCCATCTCGGTGGTGCGCGGTTTGCTCGAGGAAAATGCCACCGTGGTGGTCTACGATCCCAAGGTTCCGGCGGACGAAATCCGCCGCGACGTCCTCGGGTCGGAGAAAGACGATCCGCGGCTTGTGGTGGCCAAGAGCGCCGCCGAAGCAGCCGACGGCGCGCACGGGTTGGCCGTCCTCACCGAGTGGGACGAATTCAAGACCCTCGACTTTCCGGCCATCTATCGCGGCATGCACAAGCCGGCCTTCGTTTTCGACGGCAGGAACATCCTTCCGCGCGGCGAAATGCAGAAGATCGGCTTTCAGGTCTTCGCCATCGGCAAACCGTCCGCCTGACCCTTATGCCTATGCGTATTCTTGTCACCGGCGGCGCGGGATTCCTCGGATCCCACCTTTGCGACCGTCTGATCGAACAGGGGCATGATGTCCTCTGCCTCGACAACTTTTTCACCGGACGCAAACAAAACATCGCTCATCTGCTCGGTCATCCGCACTTCGAGCTGGTTCGCCATGATGTCATCGACCCGTTCAAATTCGAGGTCGACCGCATCTACAACCTGGCTTGTCCGGCATCGCCGCCGCACTACCAATACAATCCGATCAAGACGACCAAGACATCGGTCATGGGCGCGATCAATTGCCTCGGCNTGGCCAAGCGGGTCAAGGCGCGNGTCTTNCAAGCTTCGACATCGGANGTCTACGGTGACCCGGCGGTTCATCCGCAGCCCGAAAGCTATTGGGGCAATGTCAATCCGATCGGCCGGCGTTCCTGCTATGACGAAGGCAAGCGCTGCGCCGAGACGCTCTTCTTCGACTACCACCGCGAGAACGGGGTCGATATCCGCGTGGTCCGCATCTTCAACACCTACGGTCCGCGCATGAACCCGGACGACGGGCGCGTTGTCTCGAACTTCATCGTGCAGGCCCTGCGCGGGGAGGATATCACGGTTTACGGCGACGGATCGCAGACGCGTTCCTTCTGCTATGTCGACGATCTGATCGAGGGATTCCTGCGGCTAATGGAGCAGACCGAAACGGTCGGACCGGTCAACATCGGCAATCCGGGCGAATTCACCATGCTCGAGTTGGCCGAGGTCGTGCTCAAGAAGGTCGGTGGAAAGTCGAAGATCGTCCACAAAGAGTTGCCCGCCGACGACCCCAAGCAGCGCCAGCCGGATATCACCCTGGCCAAAAAATATCTCAAGTGGGAACCCAAGGTGCCGCTGGAGCAGGGGATCGAGAAGACGATCGAGTATTTCCGCAGCGAAGTTTGATGCCTCGTTAGGTGGATCGCGCCGTCACGGCGCGATGTTTGCGAAGATGGTCCCGATGAGGACCAGCACGATCCAACGTCAATACGCCTTGGCCGGCGGGTTGACCAGCACCCCGAGCGTCTGCAAGGCGAGTCGCACGTCGAGTGCCAAGCACCAGTGCTTCACGTAGAACAGATCGTAACGCGCGCGTCCGCGCACATCTTTGGCATCCTTCACCTCTCCGCGATACCCCTCGACTTGGGCTAGNCCGGTGACCCCCGGTTTCACATAGCGGCGGCTTCCGTAAAGCTCNTGGAATTTTTCGAACTCGCGTTCGTGCGCGATCATGTGCGGACGTGGCCCGACCACGCTCATTTCCCCGCGAAGGACATTCAGGAATTGGGGGAACTCGTCGACGCTCAGTCTCCGCAGCCAGCNGGCACCGCGGTAGATACGTTCGTCACCCTCGCGCGCCTGGCGGGCTTCGTCGTCGTTCTCCACGTGCATGGTGCGGAATTTGAGGATCTGGAAGATCTTGCCGTTCTCTCCCACGCGCGGCTGCCGGTAAAAGAGGGGGCCGGGTGAGTTGAGCNTTTGGATGACCGAGACGACCGCCATGAGGGGCANCACGACAGGGGGAATGATGAGCGCGCTCACCACGATATCGAAAGTGCGCTTGAGCGCNCGGTTGTAGGTAACGGCGAGAGGAAGGGTCGGGGGTGAGAGCACCGAAAGGCCGCCGAGGTCCTGCAATTCGAAGCGCCGNCCGTGCTGCCGCGAGATCTCGACCGGGATCCAGCAGCGGAAACCGCTGCGGTCGCCGAGGGCAAGAAGTTGGTTCACGGTCTCGTAAGGGAGCTCCCGCGAGGGAAAAACGAGCAGGTCCGGTTGGCTGGCGCTGACTTTGGCCAGGATCCGCTCCGCGGGCTCGTCGGCCCGGACAATTATGGCCGGCTGGGGATCGAAAAAGTCGCGGAAGCCCTCGATCTTTTCCTGGACCGAGCGTGTCCACTCCTCCGATCCGATCACGACCGTTCGCAGCTTCATCCGCAAGCTGCCGTAGCGGAAGACTTTGAACAGCCAGTGCCGGCCGTGGCGGTTGGTGACATAGAAAAGCGGGAAGGTAAGCACCGAGAGTCCGACGAGAAAAAGACGGGAGATCGTGGTGTCGCGGGTGAGGGCGATGAAGAGAGCGAAGCCCCCTGCAACCCAGAGGCTCTGCCGCCGCGAGAGTCCCATCGCAGGACGCCGTTGTGCGCGTCCGGCATTGACCCTCTGGGCGTCGGGGCGCGTGGCGGCCTCCATCGCCATGGCCACCAGCATGACGGCCATAATTTGCAAATAGGCCGACGGAGCAGGCAGCCACGCGTTGCGGAAAAAGTCGTTGGCGAGGTAGAAAAGCCCGAAAAGCAGCAGCGCCAAAACGATTTGCGCCGTGCAGAAGCTGAGGTAAATACCTTTTTCCCTTTGGGAAATCATGACGCTGGGCCCAAGTGAATAAAGCAGATGGCGCGCCGGATCTCCAGAGAGAAGTGGGAGTGGTCCCTGCGGGGTGCGAAAACAAGATCTGGTCTCCCATTTGCACGCCCCTTACAAACAAGAGCCATGTTGACCAAGGTTTACTCTGCGGCCCTCCTCGGCGCCGAGGCGCGCGAGGTGGAGATCGAGGTCAACGAAGGCAGCGGAGATCCCAAGGTCGTTATCGTGGGCCTGCCCGATGCCGCGGTGAAGGAAAGCAAGGACCGGGTGACGACGGCCGTGGCGAACAGCGGCTATCGTTGGCCGCGCGGACGCACCACCATCAATCTCGCGCCGGCGGACATCAAAAAGGAAGGGCCCAGCTTCGACCTGCCCATCGCCGTCGGCATGCTGGCCATCGTCCACGGACGTGACATGCCGCGCTTGGCGGACTGTTGCATCGCCGGCGAGTTGGCTCTGACCGGTGCTGTCCGGCCGGTCAAAGGCGTTCTACCCATCGCTCTCGAGGCGCGGCGGCGCGGCAAGCCCGTGCTGGTTGTCCCGGAGGAAAACGCCGCCGAGGCGTCTGTGGTGCAGGGGTTGTCCGTGCATGGCGTGCGCAACCTTCGCGAATGTTTCGAGTTTCTCGACGGGCAGCGCAAAATCCCGGCCGCGGTGTCGGACCTGGACACCGTCTTTCATCGCAACCAGCATTTCGACGTCGATTTCGCTGATGTCAAAGGCCAGGCCGGGGTGAAGCGTGCTTTCGAGGTGGCGGTGGCCGGCGGACATAATCTTCTCGTTCTCGGTGCACCGGGCGCGGGCAAAAGCATGCTGGCCAAACGGATTCCGACCATTATGCCTCCGCTCACCTTGGAGGAAGCCATCGAGACGACGAAAATCCACAGCGTTTGCGGTCTGCTCGCCGGGCAACACAATTTCATCGCGGTCCGCCCGTTCCGCTCGCCGCACCACACTATCTCCGATGTCGGATTGCTCGGCGGATCGACCAATCCCACGCCGGGTGAGGTGAGCTTGGCCCACCACGGCGTGCTCTTTCTCGACGAGTTGCCGGAATTCAAACGCGGGACGCTCGAGGTGTTGCGTCAGCCGTTGGAGGACGGGCGCGCTGTTATTTCGCGCGCGGCGGGCACCATGACCTTCCCGGCAGACATCATGCTCGTCGCGGCGATGAATCCGTGTCCGTGCGGCTTCTACGGTCACCCCAAGCGCGATTGCCGTTGCACCCAGCCCCAGATCGAACGCTACCGCCAGCGCGTCTCGGGGCCGCTCCTCGACCGCATCGACATACACATCGAAGCGCCGCCGGTGGAATACGACGCCCTGACCTCCACTGCCACCGAAGAATCCTCGGCCGATATCCGCGCCCGCGTGGAAAAGGTGCGTCAGCGCCAGGCCGCGCGTTTCGGCGATGCGCTCAAGCCTGCGGTCAATGCCCGTATGAAGCCCCGCCAGA
>JGI24766J26685_10000441_pt1 | contig 11919 bp, 3 predicted proteins | sample SanBayMetagenome_FD_26685 | JGI IMG/M metagenome (IMG submission 26685)
CGCAACCTGAGGCAATTGTATCTATTCATCGTGCATACCTCGATGCAGGTGCAGACATCATCGAGACGAATACATTTTCGTCGACGTCGATTGGACAGGCTGAGTACGGACTTGGGGCACTCGCTCGAGAGGTGAGTCGAGAAGGTGCGCGACTTGCACGGCTTGCAGCCGACGAGGTGACCAAGCGCACGCCATCACGTCCGCGGTTTGTTGCGGGCTCGATCGGACCGACAACAAAGATGCTGTCGATGTCACCCGATGTGAACGATCCTGGCTTTCGTGCAGTAACCTTCGACGAAATGCGTCTCGCATTTCGCGAGCAGATCTTGGGTCTAACAGAAGGTGGCGTTGATGTGCTGTTGTTTGAGACAGTCACCGACACGCTGAATCTCAAAGCAGGTCTGAAGGCATACGCTGAACTCTGTGACGAACTTGGATTGCGCGTCCCAGTGATGATCTCGGGCACGATTACCGACATGTCGGGACGCACGCTGTCGGGACAGACGCCGTCGGCATTTTGGACATCGGTTGAGCATGCACGCAATCTGCTCTCGATTGGACTCAATTGCGCCCTCGGCTCATCGATGATGCGTCCATTCATCGAAGAACTCTCAGGTGTTGCTTCGTCATACGTCTCCCTGTATCCAAATGCAGGACTTCCCAATGCCATGGGCGGCTATGATGAAACACCGGACTACATGGCCGAACAAGCGCGTGAGTATGCGAGTGCTGGCTTTCTGAACATCCTTGGCGGTTGTTGCGGAACAACACCAGATCACATCCGTGCAATGGCTGAGGCGGTTGCTGATATCGCGCCACGTGTTCCGTCGAAGCGACCACTAACAATGCGTTTGAGCGGACTCGAGATGATCGAGCTGCGTCCCGAAACGAACTTTGTGAACGTGGGCGAACGTACGAACGTCACGGGCTCGCGAGCATTTGCAAAGCTGATCTTATCGAGCTCCTACGAACAGGCGTGCGATGTAGCTCGACAGCAAGTCGAGAATGGTGCGCAGATCATTGACATCAACATGGATGAAGGACTGCTTGACTCTGAGCAGGCAATGCAGACCTTCCTGAACCTGATTGCTGCCGAACCCGACATAGCACGTGTGCCAATCATGGTGGATTCATCCAAGTGGTCGGTGCTGGAAGCTGGACTTCGCTGTCTACAGGGCAAAGGCATCGTTAACTCTATCTCGCTCAAGGATGGTGAGGAAGAGTTCATTCGCAGAGCAACGCTGTGTCGTGACTACGGCGCGGCCGTCATCGTGATGGCCTTCGATGAACACGGTCAGGCAGATTCATTCGAACGGCGCGTCGAGATTTGCGAGCGCGCGTATCGACTGCTTGTCGATCAAGTAGGATTCCCCGCGTACGACATCATTTTTGATCCGAACATTCTGACAGTTGCAACCGGAATTGACGAACACAACAACTATGCCGTCGACTTCATCCGTGCAACGTCGTGGATTAAGAATAACCTGCCACATACTCGCGTAAGTGGTGGTGTAAGTAACATCTCGTTCTCCTTCCGAGGCAACGAACCGGTCCGCCGTGCAATGCACACCGCCTTCCTCTATCACGCAATCGCGGCTGGTATGGACATGGGCATTGTGAATGCTGGACAGATCGACGTGTATGATGAAATCCCGAAGGATCTCCTTGAGCACGTCGAAGACGTGCTCTTGAATCGCAGACCTGATGCGACCGAGCGCATGCTGGTGTTCGCGGAAACAGTCAAAGCATCTGATGCCGTGGCTGTGCAGGATGAGGCGTGGCGTTCAGCACCGGTTGCTGATCGACTCAAGCATGCTCTTGTAAAGGGCATCACTGAGTTTATCGACGTGGATGTCGAAGAAGCGCGCGTCACGTATGCATCACCGCTCTCCATCATCGAAGGTCCGTTGATGGATGGCATGAACTACGTAGGCGACCTTTTCGGCGCGGGGAAGATGTTCCTGCCGCAGGTCGTAAAGAGTGCCCGTGTGATGAAGAAGGCCGTTGCAATCCTCACGCCGTACATGGAGGAGGAGAAGCGTTTGTCTGGTTCAGTGCATTCGAATGCTGGCACAGTGTTGCTTGCGACCGTTAAGGGTGACGTGCATGACATCGGGAAGAACATCGTTGGCGTTGTCCTTGGGTGCAACAACTTCCGTGTAGTGGATCTCGGTGTGATGGTTCCCACAGAGAAGATTCTTGACGCAGCCGTTGAAGTTGGTGCCGACGTCATTGGACTCTCGGGTTTGATAACGCCATCACTCGACGAAATGGTGCACGTTGCCAAGGAAATGGAACGTCGAGGCATCCGAACACCACTGCTCATCGGCGGTGCAACCACGAGTAAGACCCACACTGCTGTGAAGATCGCGCCGCATGCGTCATTCCCCGTGGTTCACGTGCTCGACGCCTCGCGTGCAGTTCCTGTAGCGGGATCGTTGATCAGTGCTGAACAGCGTGACGCATTCGTTGCGAGCACACAGGAAGAGTACGCGCGTGTTCGCAGCGACTATGCAGCTCGTAGCGATGCCAAGAGTTTCTTGTCGCTCGATGCCGCACGTGTGAAAGCACTTCAACTAAATGCGGAAGAGATTCCAGCATCGCCTGCACAGCCAGGCGTGCATGTGTTCGATGACATTCCGCTCGAAGAGTTGCGTGCCTATATCGACTGGACGCCGTTCTTTTTGTCGTGGGAGTTGCGCGGACGATATCCTGCAATTTTGACCGACCCTGTAGTGGGTGAAGAAGCAACAACACTCAAACGCGATGCCGACGCACTTCTGGAGCGCATTATCGCAGAGCGTCGAATCCGTGCTCGTGCAGTATGTGGCACCTTCCAGGCACATCGTGAAGGTGACGACGTCGTACTTGCCAATGGAACAGTTCTGAACTTCTTGCGTCAACAAACGATCAAGGCGCCGACATTGCCTCAGCTTTGTTTGGCAGACTTTATCGCAACGCAAGAGCAGCTCGGAGAGGGCGCAACGGATCACATCGGTGCGTTTGTTGTGAACACAGGCGAAGGTGTTGATGCGCTCTGCGCTGAGTTCGAGGCTGCCTCTGATGACTATGCGTCAATCATGGTCAAGGCCATCGCGGATCGACTTGCTGAGGCGTGTGCTGAGTGGCTTCACCAACTTGTACGTAAGCAGATATGGGGCTATGCCTCCAACGAGCAATTGACGAATGATGAGCTCATTGGTGAGACGTATCAAGGAATTCGTCCTGCGCCTGGTTATCCAGCATGTCCGGACCATACGGAGAAGGATAAGCTATTCGCACTTCTCGATGCTCAGCAAGCTGTTGGTGTAACGCTCACTGAGTCGTACGCTATGTACCCTGCGTCGAGCGTGAGTGGATGGTACTTTGCTCATCCTCAGGCCACATACTTCGCAGTCAATAAGATTACGAGTGATCAGCTTGAGGACTACGCCCAGCGCAAAGGATGGACGCGAGATGTGGCCGAGCGTTGGCTCGCACCGAATCTCACATCGTAAGCCTGCGTTGCGTCTGTTAGAACTGGATGTTCAATCCAATTGATGGCAGAACACCAATGCTCTGCTGCAGTTCTACTGCGTTGGTCTGCTGATTGAAGCGGATCGAGTTCGAGTTACGTCGTCCAGTCACGTTTTGAACGTCGATGTAGGCGATGAGCTGCCAGCCTGAGAAGAACCAGCGCTTGTCGATGCGTGCATCGAGCGCGTAGAAGAACGGGAGGCGGTCGCCTTGGTTGTAGTAATCGAAATCGAGTGATCCGATAGGGAAGCCCGTCTCTGCTGCACGTTCGGCAGTAGTGATGTACGGCGTTGTTGGTAGGCCTTGCGAGAGACGAAGCTTGCTGCTGATTTCCCATTCCGCATCAGGACGCCAACCAACAGCGATCGAGCCAATGATAGGTGAGTCGAACGCGCCGAGGCGTGCAACTCCGTCGGCCGCAGTGAACTCCGTGCGATTCAGCGAGATCGATGCCAAACCATAAATCGGGATTGCAGTGCTGAGCTTCTTCTGGACGAAGAACTCGAGACCGTAGGCAACGCCAGTGCCCGCTGTTGACAGTGGCTCGAGTCCGAATGGAATGTCGTTGTAGATATCATCGAACCCAGCAGGCGAAATCACCGCTTGTGGACGGAACGTACGGATCGGGTAGGAGCCGTAGACCTTGTAGTACGCCTCGACCTGGATCTTGAGATCTTCCGCTGCAATCCACTCCCAACCAAGGATAGCTTGATCGGCGCGCAGTGGACGCAGTGTTGATGCATTCGATGCATCACCCACCAACCAAATGAACTGCGGTGCCTGATAGTACCGTCCGCCACCGAGTCGAAGCGTCATCTCCGGCGCAACCAAATAGCTAATCGTTGCACGTGGGGCAACCACCAGCTTGTCGTTCTCAAGGAAGCCATAGTACTCACCACGACCGCCAAGCACCACCTTTAAGCGATCCGTAACCATCCAATCGAGCTGTCCATAGATACCGGCTCGCAGCGCCGTGAACGACGTGTCAACGCGAAGCGGTGTTGGACGACCAACTTGATTGAGTCGTGCGAAACCAGGAAGCGTGATGTCGTATGCGAGGTTGCTCGCATAGCGAACAATTGCGCCAGCATTGATCTCGAGATCTGACGAAGGAAGGAGCACAAGATCGCCACGCAGAGAATTGTCGCCCTCATACGTTGTTGTGTTGAACACAATGTTCTCAAGTGAGTCTTGCTGCGTGGTGTTGTACGCGGTGAACGTCCGACCAAGTGTGACGTTGAAGTAGCCGTTTGGCAGCAATCGGCGCCATGTGAGACCAGAGAAGTACTGGTCTTGTGATGGCGCGGTGACGCGGCTGTTCGAGTATCGCTTGTCTGCAGAGTCGTTGTTGAACTTGATTTGATCAAGCGCGCCGATCGTCAGAAACGTCAGCTTATCGTTAGGAGAGAGGTTGTAGGCAACCTTGGCAGAGAAATCCCAGTACTCCGGTATAAACCCGAAGCCCGCGAGGGTGAAGATCAGGTCCAAGTAGCTCCGTCGCGCGGACACCAGGTAGGATCCATTCTCGCCAATCGGACCCTCGGCAATCACACCAAAGCCAGTTGCGCTCAAGTTCACCTCGCCAGCAAAGCGCTGATCGTTACCCTCACGAAGTGAAAGGTTTGTGACCGATGAGAGACGATCACCATACTTCGGACCAAATCCGCCAGTCGAGAGCGACACATCGCGCACAAACGCAATGTTGATCAGGGATAGGGGGCCACCAGACGACCCCTGAGAGCCGAAGTGGTTGATGTTTGGAACCTCGATGTTGTCGACAACGAATAGGTTCTCGAATGGCGCACCACCGCGCACGGCCAAGTCATTACGTCCACCGCCCGCAACTGCCACACCTGGAAGCAAGGCAACGGCACGCACCACATCTTCTTGAACACCTGGAGCTCGGCGTACTTCTTCGCTCGTAAGCAGCTGTGTTGATGTAATCGCCGTTCCATCCCGCTTGAACGCATCTGATACAACCACCGCTTCGCCCAGCTGAACTGTAGACTCGGAGAGGCGAATCAGGAGCGTTACTGGTTTGCCCGGACTTACAGCAACGTCGTTTGTGAGGTCAGTGCTGAAGCCAACGAGTGTCGTCTTGACGCTGTAGATACCGGCAGGAACCTTCGTTACCACGAAGCGTCCGTCCTTCTTTGTTACAGCGCCGCGTTTAGTGCCCACCACCGCAACTGTCGCACCCGCGATCGGCTGTTGCGTGATCATATCTACGACCTGTCCCGAGATTACTCCGGTTGGCGTAGCTGTCTGCGTGGTATCCACTTGGCTGCGCGCAGGCAGGATGGCTAGGGCAAGTGTAACGATTGTGAAAATGCGAACGAGTGCAGTCGTCGGCATGGAACTCCTGAAGCAGCATGGATGGACTTAACTAACGCTGTAACCGTGCCTCCATGTGCAAAAGTTCCACTTTGGTGGCATCTCTGCGAGGTCTACCTTGCCAACATGTCGAACCGTTCACCACACATACGAGCTGCGATCATCGGATCAGGCGGCGGAACCAATGCACGCGCACTCTGTGAGCATGCATCAAGTGGGACCGCGCGCTATGTTGTTGGTTTAATCATTAGCACCAAGGCCAATATTGGTATCCTCGACGTGGCCTCGCAGCATGGTGTTCCATGCCGAGTGTGCGATGCGAAGGATACATTCGATCAGGATGTGTGCGCAGCACTGCGGGATCATCAGATCGATCTCGTGCTCCTAGCAGGGCTCATGAGGCACATCTCAAGCACTACAATTGCCGCCGTGAATGGGAACATGCTGAATATCCATCCCTCGCTACTGCCTCGGCATGGTGGACAGGGGATGTACGGGATTCATGTGCACCGGGCTGTCCTCAGCGCGGGGGAGGCACAAACGGGTGCCACAGTGCATGTGGTGACAGACGAATACGACCAGGGTCAGATCATTGATCAACAATCGGTGGACGTGGTTCATGGCGAAACTGCTGAACAGTTACAGGAGCGCGTGAAGGCGCTCGAACACCGACTTTACCCGCGGGCTGTTGATAAGTTTTGTGAGATGCTCCAAACCTCCGCGTCATCATCAGAATCAGGCGTCAAATGGGCGTTTTGAGGCTCTCTGGTAACTTTTCTCTGGGGTGCAAGTTGATGCTGAACGGCCCACGTGTGTAGGAAAACCGACAATAATTGAGGCTGTGTGAAGAAAATGTTTGACAATTCCGATCGAAATCACAATTTTATCGGACGCTCCCTGCACCGCGTGGGGTGTGTTATGCCTTGTTCACTGGGAAACTGATCGAATTTTACTTTTCGTACTTGTTCACTGTTTTACAGAGGTTTGCATGAGCCGCAGACTCCTACTTCTTGCTCTCATGACGGCTATGGTTGGCAGCACGCTTGCCTTCGCCGGAGACGGGAAAGATGGTGAGGATGTGTTGCGAAAGAGTGGTAGCCGGGCACCTGTGTCCTCCTATCCGCGTCCGTTCACTGAAACGGGTGCCAACTCGCGACTCTCCCCACAGATCTCCACGGGGTACTATTTTGTCGACTCGGATGACGAAGCACCAGATTTCTGGCGTCCCGACCCGACTCAATTCGTTGACACACTTACCGAGCCAGGTACGTGGCGTCGTATCGTTTCTGGCCCGCGCCAGTTTGCGGCAACGTACTGGACAGACCCAACACAGAACACATATGGTGGTTGGGCGTTCTTCCGTAACCCAGCGAATGTGAATGACTCGACGAACGACGCGTTCGCCGGTCCAATTTCTATTGGCTTCCCGTTCTACTTCAACGGTGTTCGCCAAGACTCGTTCTACGTGTCAACGAACGGTCTCATCCTGCTGACGAATCGTCGTTACTTCTATGAGTACGACAACTTCGGTTTCCCAACGACGCGCACGCGCCTTGAGGTAACTCCTGGTGTGTTCTCGTCGTACGATCCTGCATCGGACGACACTCGTACGCGCACAGGCGACGGTACAACAGACGTCACGCTCGACGACTGGGGCTACCAGATTGCAACAGGTGGAGCACCTACGAACGCCACAGCTGGTATCCGCTCGGGTGCGAACATGCGTCTCGAGAATATCTCGTCGTTGTTTGGTGGCCGTCTTCCACAGGTGATTGCACCAGCGTGGGACGATCTTCAAGTTTCTGTGTACAACACGGAAAACAGCGCAGTTGACGATTTCTCGAAGGTGTACTACAAGCGTTCGCCATCGAACGACCGCCTTGTCATCTACTACGTCAACCTCACACCTATTGGTGGTAAGACAGCTGTTGTTGGTGGTGTTACACACAATGTGAACTTCGCTGCAAACAACCGTCCAGGTATTGGCGAGCACTATCGCTTCTCCCTCCAAGTCTCGCTCAACCGCAACGACAGCTCTGTTGTTGTTCAGTACGAGCGTTTCTTTGGTATCGCGCCACGTAACGCTCTGCAGCCGCACCCAGCAACTGTTTGGATGCGTTGTAACTCAACAGTTGGTGTGACGGGCCCAGCTCGCCGTCTCAACTGGAGCGGTTTCCCAGTAGCAATGCCTGCAAGCACGATTCTTGACTTCAATGCACTGAAGTATCAGCAGTCGACAGAGTACCTCCACAATGTCAATACAGCAGCTGACGGCGGTATCCGTGCAGTTAGCGCACGTAATGACGACAACACGGTACCGAAGGACTTCCTTGCAATTAAGTTCAAGCAGTACAAGAACGTACTTCGCGTTATCAATGTGTCGTACCGTGTACGCGCTCTGAACCAGAATGCGAACCTTGCGTTCTCGGTTGTTGTCCCAACAGCCCAAGCAAACAACTATGAACTTCTTGCTGGTGATATCCGCCTCGGCGCGATCCAGCCAGTTGCGATTGTTCAGAACTTGACAAATGACGTTCAAGGTCCACAAGGTGTGAACTACACAGCTCAAGGTATCAACTTCAAGGTGCGTTTCCGCATCGTGAACGAGGCTACAGGCAAGATTGTGTACAACACATCGAAGGCAGTTACAGACGCAGCTCTGCGCGATACAACAATCTCGGGCATCTATCGCTGTGACATCAACGGTAACAACCTTGCATATCAGGCAGCTGGTACATTCGTACTTCCATACGAATTCATCAAGGTTGTCTTCCCTCCGTTCGAGCCGAACGAGTTCATCGACGACCAAATCGGTCGTTTGCTCACAACGGTTATCGCTGAGCCAAAGGATTCCCTCAATCAGCCGATTGGCGACCAATGGCCGTTTGACGATACAACATCGATCCGCGTCTTCGTGATGCGCCGTCTCACTGACTTCAACGATGACGTAAACGAGTTCCACCTCGTCGGTGGTGCTGCTATGCCATCTGTCCTGAAGTGGGTTAACATCGAAACAGACGTTGTTGACGGTGATGAAGTAACAAACAACCCACCACCTCCACGTGGTGAAGTTCCTGCAAAGAACTCGGACATCTTCCGTCTCAAGTCACCGGTCATCCGTATGAACCGCGTGAACTTGTCGAACGGTGATATTCCTGCAGTTGGTCAGTACGGTGGTGACGAACTTCGTTCGTTCCCAATCAACCTTTCACGCCGCAAGCGTGCCGTTCTCTCGATTTCGTATCAGCGTACTGGCAAGCTCACGAACATCGGTCGTGGCTTCTCAGACAACCGCCTGATTGGACCTGAGCACCGTGTTAACATGCTTGCTGTAAACGGTTTCACACCAGGTTACCGCAATCCAGACGAACTGTGGGTAGAGTTTGCACGTCCATCCAACGATCAGTTGAATGGCATCACAAACATCCAGCAGTGGGTACTCGATCCTCAGAACCGCGGTACACGTTACCTCCAGCCATTCCGTATGTGGGGTGGTGGTGGCTACGCACGTGGCTACGACCTCAACGACTACAACCTGCAGCAGGAGAACACAGCGACACCGCCACTCGGTGGTTTCCGTGAAGATCTCTTCGACGACGGTAAGGACTTCGAGTACTACAAGGTCACGATCCCGATCCCAGACACAGTACTCCGCTGGGTCAATGAAGGTGCTCGTAACTTCCGTTTCCGTCTCCGTGCTCGCTGCTTGAACAACTCAACACCTCCGAACCCAGCTGACGACGAGGACAACTTCTTCATCGATAACGTGAAGATCCTCTACCCAGACGAAGTGACAGACGTTGAGTTCTCGAACATCCAGCTGATCTGGCCATACACGATGGCTCCTGCATCGCAGGCAACACGCGTCCCAGTTCGCGTGAAGCTTTCGAACAACACGAACATCGCAGCTCCTGCGTTCTCGGTTCGTCTCCAAATCAAGCCTGACGGAAACGAATTCCAGCAGATCTATTGCCGTACAATTACAGTTCCAACACTTGCTGGCAACCGTGAAGTTCTTCTTCCGTTCCCAGATGCGAACTTCCGTACGACAACACCAGGTCTCTACAAGATCACAGGTCGCATCTTCTTCCCAGGAAATGACCTTGACACACTGAACGACTCTACGTTCACAACGTTCCGCATGACATTCGGTCCGTCGTTCTCATACGAGAACAACCCAACGAATTCAACGAACGATGTGCCGAAGCTTCAGTTCTCGGGCATCTCAGGTAAGGGTCTCAATCACCGTGGTGCATCTTCAGGTGCAGCTGGTTCAGGCTGGCAGTCGCCACTTGTAGGACCTACAGCACAATACACATCAGGCAGCACATGGGGTACATTCCCAGCTGGTGTTGGTGCGAACGACATGTTCGGTGCAGACGCTGGTAACGCTTCTGGTCAGATTGCTATGCGTTTCACGCTGTTCTCACAGGATACAGTCATTGGTTACCAGGCATACTGGGCGGAACTCAACCAGGACGTTCTGAACATCTCGTTCTCTCTCTATCGCGACCAAGGTGGTCTTCCAGGCGATGACCGTATCGCAAACTCGACTATCCTTCGCCGTCGTGGTGAGGACGAAACAGGCGCATTCACAGAGCCTCAGTTCGGCAAGTATGTAACGTACCTTCTCGCAGCTCCAGTGGTTATCCCACCGGGTGAGTACTGGGCATCGGTTGCACAGATGGGTACAGAAGGTTACGAGCTTGGCGCTTCTGAGTCACGCATGGGTATGGTTACAACGCTCTACTCTGACGTTCCTGTCTTCGGTATCGGCAATCGTACACTTCTCGTTGACAAGAACTTCCGTGTTCGTCAGCGTAGCGGTGCACTCCTGAACGATAACCGTTTCGCATACGAACTCACACGCTTCAGCGGCGACTGGGTGCCATTCACACCGACAATCGGTAACCCTGGCTATCCACACCTCGACGCTATGGGTACAAGCCTTGGCTATGCTACGTTCACACGTGGTTCATGGATCCCGATGCTTCGTCCATACTTCGGTAACCGCTCATTCGCTAGCCCACCTGTCTTTGTTGATTGCGGTGTTCCAGTGGAACTCACGTACTTCGATGCAAAGGCACGTGCAAAGGGCGTCGACATCTTCTGGGAAACAGCAACGGAAAAGAACAATGCTGGCTTCCACGTGGAGCGTCGCTCAGTGAAGGAAGTAACGAACCTCGCAACAGCTACATCGCTTTCATGTGTTGATCGCACAAGCTCGATCGAAAACCCATGGCAGTCAATTGGCTACGTTGCAGGCGTCGGCAACGCAACAACAGTATCGAACTACAAGTACTTCGATGCAAACGTTGCTGCTGCTACAAAGTATGAGTATCGCCTCCGTCAGGTTGACGTAGATGGTGCTCAGTCGTTCTCGAACGTTGTGAATGTTGAATTCGGTTCAGCAAACGCAGTTGCGCTCGACGACAACTTCCCGAACCCAACGAATGGCAAGACAACCTTTAGCTTCAACGTTCCGTTCAGCGCAAAGGTTAAGCTCGAAGTGTTCGACATGATGGGTAACATCGTTCACACAGTCTATGACAACAATGTCGCTGGCGCCACATCAACATATGCTGTTGAGTGGGACGGTCGTAACAGCCTCGGCATGGATGTCGCATCTGGCTCGTACATGTACAAGCTGACTGTTGGCGAGACAACACTCTCAAAGACACTTACGATCGTTCGCTAAGCGATACGACTGACTCATCCGAAAGCCCTCGGCACATCGTGTCGAGGGCTTTCGCTGTTTAATTACGAGATTGCACTATGGAACGCACTCAACTTCTTGATCATGCGCGCAGTGGACTGCAGTGGCAGAGAGAATCCCTTGCGCACCTGGAACAACAGCTCAACGATTCATTTTGTGATGCAGCTGAGCAGATCGCTACAGCGTCAAAGGTCGTCACGACTGGACTTGGAAAGTCAGGGTTCATAGCGCGGAAAATGGCTGCCACTCTCACAAGCGTGCACATCCCTGGCGTCTACTTGCATCCAGTTGATGCACTGCATGGTGATTTGGGTATGCTCAGACCCTCTGATGTGCTAATTGCATTCTCGAAG
>JGI24766J26685_10000443_pt1 | contig 11877 bp, 9 predicted proteins | sample SanBayMetagenome_FD_26685 | JGI IMG/M metagenome (IMG submission 26685)
CTTCGCCTTTGTTCCAGGAAGTCAGACCGTCGCGGGTCCCGCTGCATTCGTTCTGCCANATTTTTTTGCCGATGCGGTCGGCTTCGGCGTCGCTGACGCGGATTTCCGAGGCGGAGACTTTGGCCGCGGCGAGGATGAGAAGCGCGGCGGCGAGAAGGCGCGAGGTCACGAGACGAAGGCGCGTCAGGCCCCGACGCGCATGGGCATGAGCACGTAGACGAAGGGCGCGTTGATTTTGATCACGCCGGGGCTGATGTCGTCGATGAGCTCGAAATGGACTTCGTCCTCGCTGAGGTAACGCAGCGGGGCCATGAGAAATTCCGGATTGAAGGCGATGGAGATGTCCTTGCCTTTGTAGTTCACGGCCATTTCCTCGCGGGCTTCGCCGACTTCGGGGGTATTCGAGGTGATTTCGATTTTGCCCTTGGAGAAATTGAGGCGGACGGAGGCTGTTTTCTCGGTGTTGAGAAGGGAGACGCGGCGGACGGCGTTGAGCAGGGTTTCGCGCTCGACGGTGACGCGCTCGTTGACCTTGGTCGGGATGACTTGGACGTAGTTCGGGTAGTTGCCCTCGACGAGCTTCGAGATAAGCGTGGTCGGACCGCAGTCGAACTGGACCATGTTTTGCGCGAGGCGGATGACGACTTCACCGTCGTCCTTGAGGGCGCGCATCAGTTCACTGACCGCTTTGGTGCGGACAATGAACTCACGTTCCTGGCTGGGCGGAATTTCGAGGTCGTTGACCTCGGCAAGGGCGAGGCGCCGTCCGTCGGTCGCCACCAAAGTGAGCTTGTCGCCCTTGAAAGAGAAAAAGATGCCGTTGAGGACGTAGCGGGTTTCGTCGAGCGAGATGGCGTAATGCGTTTTGCGCAGGCCGTCTTTGAGATCGGCCGACTTGAGTTTGAATTCAACCGCGCCGTCGAAGGCGGGGAGCCCGGGAAATTCGGCCTCGGGCATACCGAAGATCTTATAGACGCCGGCACCGCTTTTGAGCGTGGCCATGCTCTTGGCATCGACTTCAACCTCGATCTCGGTCTTGGGCAGATCCTTAACCAGCGTGCTCAGGCGTTTGGCCGGGAGTGTGGTGGAGCCGGACTTTCCGACCTTGGCTTCGACCTTGGTGCGGACAGTGAAGTCGAGATCGGTCGAGGTGAGGACCAGCTCACCGTTGGCGGCCTGCAGGAGAACGTTGGAAAGGATCGGCAACGTGCTGCGCGGGTTGACCGCGCTCACGGCGTTTTGCAGCCCTTCGGCAAAGGCGTCCTGCGAGATGGTGAATTTCATGGTGGCTCGTGTCGGCGAAACGTTTTATCTCCGAAAATAAGGCGGGGCTGTCAAAGCCTTCTTCACCTTTGCAGTGCGGTTTCGAGGAAGCGGATGACCTGACGCAGGCTCTCCTCTTTGTCCATGCGGACCTGCACCGTCTTGCAGGCGTGGATCACCGTGCCGTGATCGCGACCGCCAAAGGCCTCGCCGATGTCCTGCAGGGAGTTCTTGGTCAGGCGGCGGGAAATGAACATGGCGATCTGGCGCGGGAAAGCGATGTTGGCCGGACGGCGCTTGCTCGTCATATCGGCCAGACGGACATCGTAATGCTCGGCCACCTTGCGCTGGACTTGGTCGATCGAAACGGCACGGCGGGCTTCCTCCTGAAGGATGTCGCGGAGGACGTGCTCGACGGAGTCGTCGGTCAAGGGTCGTCCGCTCAGCGACGAGAACGAGGCCACACGGAGGAGCGCGCCCTCGAGACGACGGACGTTGGATTTGATGCGGTGGGCCAAGTATTCGAGGACATGGTTGGGCAGGGTGACGTCCAAGCCGGCGGCTTTTTTGCGCAGGATGGCGAGGCGCGTCTCCATGTCGGGTGGCTGGAGTTCGGCGGTCAGGCCCCATTCGAAGCGGGAGACGAGGCGTTGCTCGAGCTGGGCGATCTCGCTGGGCGGCTGGTCGCTGGAGAGGACGATTTGTTTACGCCCTTCAAAGAGGGAGTTGAAGGTGTGGAAAAATTCTTCCTGCGAGCGCTCCTTGCCTGCGAGGAACTGGATGTCGTCGATGAGCAGGATATCAGCCTGACGGTAGCGGCGCCGGAATTTGACCAGCGANTTGGTCTGNATGGCGTTGATGAATTCGTTGGTGAAGGTNTCGCTGCGCACGTAGGCCACCTTGGTGCCGCGGCGGGANGCGGCNAGGTGGTGGCCGATGGCTTGAAGAAGGTGCGTTTTGCCGAGGCCGACACCGCCATGGATGAAGAGCGGGTTGTAGGTGCGGGCCGGGGACTTGGCCACAGCCAGCGAGGCGGCATGGGCNAACTCGCTGTTTGCGCCCACCACAAAGGTGTCGAAAATGTAGTGAGGGTTGAGCCCCTTGGCCCCGGCACCGCCCGCGGGCTCGATGACATCCTCGGATTCTTCCGCGACTTCAGCGACGGCGGCAGGTTNCGCCGATTGGCCGCCCCCGACACGGAAGGTCACCTTGCGCTTCGCGCCGAACACNGTCATCAAGGCCGCTTGNAGTTGGGACCCATAGTTACTCTCGATCCAGACCTGATAAATGCTGTTGGGGATGACGAGCGCAACCTCCCGCGCATTGGCCTCGGCGAGTTGCAATGTGGAAAACCAACGGTCAAAAACTCCATCGCCCAGCTCGCCCCTCAAGGCCGATGAAATCTCGCTCCAGAGGGCATCGAGACCCTCGTCCGAGCCGGACTTATTCACCGTCGGGGCCGGGGCGGGGTGGTGGATTCTGGCACTGGAGGAGGAAGGGCGCTTTTTGGGGACCGTGGAGGGACGGCCCTTCGAACGCGGGGAGATCGAACGGGGCATGTAATTCTTCTGTTAAATAAGGCCCGGAAAGTAAGGGCGCCTGTCGCGAATGCACCGGGAGGGAGCGAGACGAGACCGGAAGAGACGCTTGTTTTGTTGTGCCACCGCGGGCCGAAAGCCGGATTCCGTGGAACTCGTATTCACAAGTTGTTCACAGGCCTCTTTGCTTTCTCTCGGCGTCACAAGCGCTGAGCGTATCGGGCGGAAAAAACGCGCTCAAGAACTTTGGCCGCGTTTGTAAACTTTTTGTCAAAATCGCTTGACCCACCTACGCCGCGCGCGGGGCCTGTGTTTTCCGGCCCAAAGCGATGCCGCAGACCAGCGTGATCAAACACGTGATGGGATAAAGCCAGGCGAAGTTGATTTTCGGGCGAAGCGCGGCGGCTTGTTCGGCGGTGATCGCACCGAGCGAGGCCAGGATGTTGTAGAGATCCGGCCGGGCCCACAGCACAAGCAGAACGGAAATGATCGTGCCTATGACAATGCCGCGGATGTCGCGCCGCAACGGACTCAGCGCAAGCAGGAACGCTGCGAGCATCGGGCCGTAGGTATAGGCCACCATGCCGAAGGCCAGCGAGAGCAGGTTGATTTGCCCGCGCACGGCCTGCAGCCCGATGGCGACGAGGATCAAAGCAATCCCCCACCCGACCACGGCAAAGCGCGATTGGACGATAAGTCGTCTTTGGTCGGCCGCCTCGAGACCGTCTTTGCCGTGCCACAGGGCCATCGAGGTTTGCGCGAGTGCGGCAAGGGCCGAGTCGAGGCTCGAGATGGCGGCGGCAAACGCACCGGCAAGAATAAGTCCGCTCAATCCCGGCGGAATCACCGTGGTGATCCAGACCGGAAAGACCGAATCGGTGTCCTTGGCGAAGAGCGCGGCCTCCGCCGGCGTCGGAGGATGCTGCTGGTAGTAGACGAACAACGCGGCGCCGACCGCGAGCATGAGAACGGTGACGAGCAGGGAAACACTGCTCGCGATGATGGCCTTCGATGCGTCCTCGGCGTTGCGGCAACAGAACATGCGTTGCGCGTTGAGCTGGTCGGTGCCGAAAGCCGCAACGTTCTGGAACGGCATGGCCAGCAAGCCGACCCACAAGGTGAATTGCACGTTCGGATCGGTGGAAAGATCGAGCAGTCGCAACTTTCCGGCTTCTCCGGCCTGCGCGAGGAACGCGGCGAATCCGCCGTCGATTCCGGACATGAGAAGGATGAAGGCGAGCAGTCCGCCGCCGATAAAGACGAAGAACTGGATGACGTCGGTCCAAATGACCGTGGTCATGCCGCCCATCAAGGTCCACGCGATGGCGAACACGCCGATGATGACGATGCACCACTCGAAGGCGAGGCCGGTGACAGTCCACAAAATAAGCGCGGTGACGAGCAGGCGAACGCTCTGTCCAAGGATCGACCCGACGAAAAACAGCGATGTGGTGAAGGCCCGCGCACCCGCGCCGAGGCGCGACTGCATGTAATCGTAGGGACTGAAGATCCCGCGTTCGTAGAAAACTTTGACGAACCAGATCCCGACGATGAACCGCGCCATGAGCGATCCAATCCCCCATTGCAGGTAGGTGAAATCGCCGCCCGCGGCAAAAACCATTCCGGGTACGCCGACGAAGGTGATCGCGCTGATTTCCGTGGCGATGATGGAACCGCTGACTGCCGGCCACGGGAGCGAACGGCCCGCGAGGAAAAAGTCCTGCATCGTGGACTGCTTGCCGCGCAAGGCGTGGCCGATCCACGTGGTGAGCAGCAAATAGGCGGCGAGGACCACCCAGTCGATCCACAGGAAATGGGTATGGACACCTTCCATGCCGGGCGCCTCAGGCAATTTCCTTCATCAGCACTTTGGACTGCCGTCCACCGGCCTCGTATTTTTTCCGCCGCGCGAGGGGCATGACGTCCGGGGACGACTCCCGGAAACCGCCTTTGATCTGCAGATATTTGTAGGCCTGCGTGCTCAGGGCGAAGAGTTGCTTGATCCCCTTCTCCCGGGCCAGCGCCTCGACAAAGGCCATCAATTTGCGTCCATGACCCTCGTTCTCGTGCTCCTTGTGCACGTAAAGGCAGGCCAATTCACCGCAGTGCTTCTCAGGATAAACATGCAACGCGACGCAACCCATCATCTTGCCGTCGATTTCCAGCACCCAAAAGTCCTGCATTTGCTCGAGGATGTCGGCCCGCGTCCGCCGCACGAGTTCCTCGCTGTCCATCGATTGCCGGATGAGCGACATGATGGCCCGCACGTCCTTTTTGAAAATTTTCCGGATCTGCTGGTATTCGTTCGAGTAGATCATCGTTCCGATCCCCTCGTTGCTGAAGACCTCGTCGAGCAGTGCCTCGTTGACCGTCCCGTCGAGGATGTGGATCCGCGGCACGCCCTGCCGGCAGGCCTTCGCGCCGTAGTCGATCTTGGAATAAAGGTTCGGCGCCTCGCCGTTTTTCCGCTTCTTGAGCAGCTCCTCGGCCTCCACGATACCGAGCTGGCGCGGGAGCGCCGCGCCGCCGGGAAGTTTGATGTCAGCCGACAAGTAGATCACCTTGGCCGCCTGCAAAGCCTCGGCCAACTCCGCCGCGGCATGGTCGGAATTGACCCGGTAAGTGTGCCCCTCGCCGTCGAAACCGAGCGGCGGGACAACAGGAATGATACCCTCGTGCAAAAGCATGTGCAGGCATTTCACGTCGACGCGTTCTATCCGCCCGGTATGGCCTTGATCGACGCCGCCGAGGATGCCGGCCGGATGCGCAATGACCGCATTGGCATAAGCCGCCCGCAGATCGACCGAAGCGAGACCCTCGAGGATTTCGTGCGTCAACCGCATGGCTGCGTCGATACTCACCTCGAGCGTCAGCTCGTCGGTGATGCCCGTGCCATCCGTGTTGCTCGCCTTGATTCCGGCCTTCTTTGCCGCGACCTGCACCTGGTGGCTGGCGCCATGGACGAGCACGACCCGGACACTGAGCGACCGCAGGACGGCGAGGTCGAGCAGGATGTTGGCAAAGTTGGGCGAAGCCGCAATTTCGCCGTCCACGGACACCACGAAGATCTTTTCGCGGAACCGCGGCACGTATTGCAGGATTTCCCTCAGGTCGGAGACGTTCACAGGGCGAGAGTTAGGGGTTTTCGCCGGGAAAGATCAACGCGGAAAGCCCTCCTCGGCGTCTTTACAAACGGCCTCCGCCCTGTCAATCTGCTCGGTTCATGTCGATCCTGATCAACGTCCTCATCGCCTTCCATGTGCTCATCTGCCTGCTCATGGTTGTGGTTGTCCTCATGCAGCGCCCGAAAAACGAGGGGCTCGGCGCGGCATTCGGCGGGGGTATGACGGAAAACATTTTCGGCGCGCAAACCACCCACGTTTTGCAGAAGTTCACCGTCTGGCTCGGCATCGTCTTTTTCGCGCTCACCCTGCTGCTCGCCATTCTTTACGCCAAACGCGGCACAGGCGAGACGAGCATCCAGAAGGAACTTCTTAGCCAGCCAGTTCCCGCCGCGGCACCTGCGGCTAGCCCGATCGTCACCACGACCGATCCGGTCGCAGTCGAGCCGGTCGCAGCTGAAGCGACTGTCGCTCCTGTTGTTCCCGCCAGCGCGGAACCCGCACCGGCCGCGCCTGCTCCCGCGGGCAACTGATTCCGCCCCGCGCAAACCATGCGCACGCTCGGCACGCTGGCAGAAGCGGCGGCCTTCAGGTCGGCCGCGCCCTCGCCCGTCATCCTTGTTCCCACGATGGGCGCGCTCCACGACGGTCACGCCGCACTGACCGATGCGGCACGCGCACGCGCCGGGAAAAACGGCACCGTGGTGGTCAGTATTTTCGTTAATCCGACCCAATTCAGCCCTAACGAAGACCTCTCCAAATACCCGCGCACTTTGGAAGCCGATCTCGAACTTTGCCGTGCGCACGGCGCGGATGCGGCGTTCGCGCCATCAGTGAACGAAATGTATCCACCGGGCGATTCGACTTTTGTCGACGAGACCGAACTTTCCCGCGGGCTCTGCGGCGCACAACGCCCGGGACATTTCCGCGGCGTGTGCACCGTGGTGTCCAAGCTCTTCCACATCCTCCGCCCCGATGTCGCCATCTTCGGCGAGAAGGATTACCAGCAACTTGCCGTCATCCGTCGGATGGCGCGCGATCTGTTCTTCGGAATTGAAATTCTCGGACATCCGACCGTGCGCGAGCCCGACGGATTGGCCATGAGCTCGCGCAACCGCTACCTCAGCGGGCACNAACGCCAACGCGCCGCCGCTTTTCCCGACGCTCTTAAGCACGCAGCTGAAGAACCCGATCCGCGGACGATCATCGCGCGGGCGACTGAACTCATCGCGCAAGGCACCGGTTCCGCGCCCGAATACGTCGAGTTGGTCGATGCCGAAACGCTCGAGCCGCTGGCCGCCCTCGACCGTCCCGCCGTGCTTGCCGCCGCGGTAAAAATCGGCGAAACACGCCTCATCGACAACGTGCGGCTGGCGCCGCGGTATGCAAAAGTTTGACCACATCGTCCTCGGATCCGGCATCGCCGGATTGACCTACGCGCTCAAAGCCGCCCAGCACGGCACGGTCGCCGTGGTGACCAAGCGCGCCAAAACCACAAGCAACACGGCGTGGGCGCAAGGNGGCGTGGCCTGTGTGACCAGCCCGGAAGATTCCTTCGAGCTCCATGTCAAAGACACCCTCGAGGCCGGCGCGGGACTGTGTCATGAAGACATCGTCGACCTCGTCGTGCGCGAAGGCCCGGAGCGGATCAAGGAGCTCATCGAACTCGGCATGTCCTTCGACCTGCGCGAAAAACCCGACGGTGGGACCGAACTCGACCTCGGCCGCGAGGGCGGCCACTCCAAACGCCGGATCCTGCACGCCCACGATTTCACCGGCTTGGAAATCGAAAAAACGCTCGTCGCCGCGGTGGAAAAACATCCTTCGATCACGGTGCTGGAAGACCACATGGCCATCGACCTGATCACCACNGGAAAACTCGGTTACGCCACCGAGGACCGCGTGGTCGGCGTCTATGTGCTCGACGAAAAATCCGGCGAGGTCCTCACCCTGCGCAGCGACCGCATCGTGCTGGCCACCGGAGGCTGCGGCAAAGTTTATCTCTACACGACCAATCCCGACATCGCTTCTGGTGACGGCGTGGCCATGGCGTGGCGCGGCGGCGCGGCGGTGAGCAACATGGAATTCGTCCAATTCCATCCGACCTGCCTGTTCCATCCCGAAGCCAAATCGTTCCTCATCAGCGAAGCGGTGCGCGGCGAAGGCGGCATCCTTGTCGATGAGCACGGCACGCCGTTCATGCCGCGTTACCACGCGCTGAAGGATCTCGCCCCCCGCGACATCGTGGCCCGCGCCATCGACGCCGAAATGAAACGAACCGGCGCCAAGTGTGTTTTTCTCGATATCACCCACCAACCCCGCGAGTTCCTCAAAGAGCGCTTTCCGAAAATTTACGAGACCTGTGCGTCGCTCGGCATCGACATCGCCGAAGAGCCGATTCCCGTCGTCCCCGCCGCCCACTACCAATGCGGCGGCGTGAAAACAAACGAACACGGCGAAACCACCCTGCGCGGACTTTTCGCCATCGGCGAAGTGGCCTGCACGGGTTTGCACGGGGCCAATCGTTTGGCGAGCAACTCCCTCCTCGAAGCCCTTGTCTTCGCCCACCGTGCTTCGATCAAAGCGACCAAAAACCACAAGACTTCCGAAGACATTCAGCTCCCGGAATGGCGTCCAGGAAGCGTGACTGACGTCGACGAACTGGTCGTCATCTACCACAACTGGGACGAGATACGCCGCCTCATGTGGGACTACGTCGGCATCGTCCGCACCGACAAACGCCTCCAACGCGCCGCCACCCGCCTGCGCAACCTGCAGAAGGAAGTGCAGGAGTTTTATTGGAACTTCAAAGTCACCACCGATCTCCTCGAACTGCGCAACCTCGTCACAGTCGCCGCCCTCATCGTCGACTGCGCCCTCAGCCGCAAAGAAAGCCGCGGCCTGCACTACACGCTCGACTACCCCGACACCGGCGAACTCTTCGTCCGCGACACAGTCATGCGTCGCGTTTGATCGCTTGGGTCAAGTTTCGTCCGGACAAAGCAGCGGATAAAAATTATCACCGGCCAGACGCGCGGCGAGGAACGCCTCGAGCACCCGCATGGAGGCACGCGCATCGCGGCAATCTTCCATCTCGGCACGCTCAAGACCGACGATAAATCGCTCCGCAAATTTCTCGGCGGTGAAGGATTCTCCGTCCATGGGGACGGTCGCGGGAAGACCGGATTGACCCCGTTTGGCGAGGACTGGGTTGAGTCGGTCGAGCGCGGCACAAAGAACGTCATCCGGGTGGGTCAGCAGTTCGGCCTGGGCCCGCAGGGTCAAGCGACTGAAGGCAGCCGGACCGGACTCGCCGTCGAGCAAAGCGGGTCGGCCCGCCCAATCGCGCGCCGGCAAGGGCAGCGACTTCCGCCATCGATCCCAGAGCAGTTGCTGACGCTTAACCTCGGCAGCACGGTCGAACAACTCGTCCGGGACCATCACGTCGTCATACAACACCGCTCCCGGCAAGGCGGAATCAGGCAGATCCGCGGTGGCCCGTGCCAGCAACGGGCGCCCGGCAAGACACGCCTCGTAGGCCGTCAGCCCGAAGCCTTCCCGCAGGGATGTCGAGACGACCGCATCCGCCTGCGCCATCCATGCCATGACGCACGAGGCGCCCGCCTTCGCCGGTAAAACCGACAAGCGCAACGGCCATCCCGAGAGGCTCGCCGCATCGNCCAAACACGAAGCATANTCCCGCTCCTCGGGAGAGCTCGTTCCGCCGGTCGTCACCACTTGCGTGCCGGGCGCGAACCATCGCGCCAACATCACCGCTTCGGCAATGTTCTTGCGACGCATCAGACGGCAAGGCATCAGCCAAAATTTTCCGGATGTCATGACACCCTGCCCCGAAGATCGTCCGGCCACAGCCTCCGCTCCGTCGCGCGTCGCGGCCAACATAACAGGGTTCGGAACATAGACTGCGCGCGCACCGAGTCCCTGCTCGATCAGGGCATGGTCGGAGCGATTGACGCAGAGGTGCGCGATCCGCGGGCCGGCCGGAAAGAACGCCTCCGCCAAGGAACGAAGATCGCCGAAGCCGTCGGCTTGCACAGCCTCCCAATGGCCCCAGCGGTTGTCGAAAAGAAGATCATGATGGTGCGAGAGAAGCACCGCATCACCCCGCTTCGCAACCCCGGCCAGGGCCGAGGCCAGAGGGGCGTTGCGACCCAAGGCNAGGTTGTGAGCCCAGACCGTCGTATCGCCGCGTTCACCGGCGAGCAGGCGCGCGCAGTCCTCATGCACATCGCCGACCGGTGGGGACGCCGGCCGTGCCGTGCGGTAGGCGAAGGACGGAAAGACCTTGGCTTCCAGCACAACCTCTCCCATCGCCGCGCGCAGCGACGCCAGCCACGTCTCATCGGGAGCCTCTCCTCCGGCCAACGTCACGCGGGAGAAGAAACCGCGGCGCACGAGCGCAGGGAGCGCTGTCTCGATGACGCGGCGCACCCCTCCCGGACGCCAGTGGTAATGGACCACAACCAAAGGACGGGCAGCTTTGTGCGTCATGGCCGCGACAATCGTCTCATCGGTGGTTGATGATGCGGTGCGTCACGGTGACAATCAAACCAATGGCCGACTTTTTCCAGACGGGTGCGATCACCACCTTGCACCGTCTGGGCCCGGACCAGACAGCCAGACTCGAGGAACGGCTGCGGGCGTTCTCGCGCGAACGTCCGATCGCGCTTGTCTTGCCGTGCCATTCGAGCGAGATCGGCACGCCGGCCCTGCAAAAAATTCTCGGGGTGCTCGAGGATACCGATTACCTCGCGCAGGTGGTTGTCGGACTCGACGGCGCAACACGCGCCGGTTGGCGGCGGGCGCGGGATTTTTTCGCCGGATCACGTCACCGCCCCGTTGTGCTCTGGAACGATGGACCGCGCATGAGGCGACTCCTGCGCAAACTGGCCGAGGCCGGCTTCGACCCCGACGGAGGCGGCAAGGGACGGAACCTCTGGCTTTGCAGCGGCTACGTTCTCGCCACACAGAAGGCGCAAGCCATTGCGGCACACGACTGCGATATCCTGACCTACGACCGGGAACTGTTGGCGCGCCTTTGTTACCCCGTGGCGGAGGGGAGCCTCGGGTTCGATTTCAGCAAGGGATACACCGCGCGCTTCACCGACAGGCTCAACGGACGCGTCATGCGTCTCATGTTCACGCCGCTGGTCCGCGCGCTCGAAAGCATACTCGGCCCGCACCCCTTTCTGCGCTTCATGAATACTTTCCGTTATCCCCTGTCCGGAGAAATCTGCATCGATGTGGATCTCCTGCGACGCATCGCCATGCCGTCGGACTGGGGCGTGGAGGTGGGAATGCTGGCGGAGGTTTATCGCGTTGCCTCTCCGCGGGCTGTTTGTCAGGTGGAGCTGGCGGAGTCCTTCGACCACAAGCACCGCGAACTCTCGCCCGATGACGCGGGAAAAGGGTTGCACAAAATGTCCATCGACATCGCCCGCTGCATCTTCCGCAACGTGGCAGCCGAGGGATTGCGCCTCGATCACGGGCTTTTCGACACGCTGGTCAGCGCCTACGGCCGTGAGGCCGGGGAAACTATCCGCCACTATCATGCCGATGCCGAAATCAACGCCCTGCGCTACGATCGCCANGAGGAGGAACTGGCGGTGGCCACTTTCCTGCGGAGCATTCGCAGCGCGGCGCGTGAGTATACGGAAGACCCTCTCGGCAAGCCGCTTATACCGAATTGGAACCGCGTGGAATCCGCCCTGCCGGAGTTTCTCGACGAGCTACGCGTGGCCGTCGAGGAAGACAACGCCGTGCCCTTGGGCCGTCCGACTTGAAAAGCGGCCCACCCCCGGGATTTCCCCGGTCCCCCAATTTGGGCTGGGCAACAGAGGGAAAAATCTATGAAGTATGGGGTTCGCCCGCCCCACCGATGTTCCGTCCGCGCTCCATCCTGCCCTGTCTGATCGGCACCCTGCTTTTGGCGG
>JGI24766J26685_10000444_pt1 | contig 11875 bp, 15 predicted proteins | sample SanBayMetagenome_FD_26685 | JGI IMG/M metagenome (IMG submission 26685)
TTCGATTCAATTTTGGAAAAATATTTAAATGAAAATAATATTTCACAAGAAATAGATAAGTTAAGGAAAGATGTTTTAGCCGCACCAAAACCACAAAAAGAATTAGCAGGTGCTGCCATTGAAGGGATGACAAATGCATTATCTAAAAAAGATCCAAAATTATTAGAACTAGCAAATAGCATTCAGGATAAAATTTTAAATAATAAACAAATTACACCAGAAGAATTAGAAGTTTTAAGTAAAATTTTTCCAAAGGACGAAGAACAAACAGAAGATGAAAACAAAGAAGATGATTCACCAGTAATTAAACCAACCACAAACATAAAAACATCACCAACGACATCTTCAACACCTACATTTACAAGTTCCACAAGCTATAAAGTATAATTTATGAGTAAAAAACGCCCCGTTAAAGGGATAGGAACAGCTGAAACGACTGCTGTTCAAAACGAAGATAATTCACCTTATGTTTTTCAAAAAGAAAAAATAAATTATGAATTACAAATTAAAGATTTGCCTTGGACAGACAAGCAAAAAGAAATAATAGCTACTTTTCTAGATAAAAAAACCAAAGTTTTACTATTAAAGGGACCAGCAGGAACATCCAAAACAACATTGGCAATGTATTGTGGGTTGACTCTTTTAAACAAAAAAAGAATTTCTGATCTTGTATTGGTTCGTTCGGCGGTAGAATCTTCGGATTCTAAGCTGGGGTTTTTACCCGGTGACATCATGGACAAGTTTAATGTTTATCTAACACCATTTCATGATAAATTTTCAGAACTATTGAATAAATCTCAAGTCGATAGACTACAAAAAGACAATAGGATTACTATTTGTCCTATCAATTTTGCAAGAGGTTTACATTTTTCTGCAAAATTTGTGTGCGCAGATGAGATTCAAAATTTTTCAAAAAGAGAAATTCATACAATAATGAGCCGTATAGGAGAATTTTCTAAAGTTTTTCTATGTGGAGATCCAGAACAAAGTGATTTACCAGCAGGTAAATCGGGATTTAACAAAGTATATGATCTTTTTAACAACGAAGAGGGAAGAGAACACGGTATTTTTTGTATGGAATTAACAGAGGAAGATATTGTTCGTTCTGAACTTTGTAGGTATATTACCCATAAATTTAAAGAATTACAAACAAATGAACAACCAAAATATGATTGGAAACCATCAGAAGGAAAGTAAGTATTAATATGAATAATAAACCAGAATACAAACAAGTAACAAATATACCAATCGGATGTACCTTTTGTGGTTCTACCGTACATGGAAAAGTAGTCGGAGAACAAGTTAGATGGGTATGTCCCAGATGTTCAAATTTAGTTAAAGTTGGAAAATCAAGTTAATGATAAATTTGAAGAAAATATTGAACGAAGATGTTGGTAGTATATGGTCGCCTAGACAATATCAAGCTAGTAGCATGGCTCCACGAAAAGATCAAGGTCCACTATTTTCTCAAAGGGATGGAAAAAACTTTCCATATCAACAGAATGCGCCCGGTGTGTCGCAATCTACTACAAACGAGCCACAAAAACCGGAAACTTTTCCTTGGCCATTACAAAATATAAATAGTGATTTAGCAGATGGTTTAATTTTCATATTAGAAGCTGCTAAAAAAATAAGCATTTGTGGTAAGATTAATAAATCTTTAACAAAAAAACAAAAAAACAATTTGGTTCAAGTTTATAAAAAACTTATCGTTGTATCAAAAGAGATTGAAAAAATAGGTATTACTTTACCAAGTATGATTAATATGTCATCAGAAACAACCGAACAAATTCAACCTCAACCGTTCCAATCTCCATATATACCATCTTCTGTACCCGTTTCTAGTCAAGAGACATCTAATTTACAATCACAAAAGTTGTAAATTGCTTGACAATATTTTAAATTTAACATAATATATATTCATGTTAATAAATAAAATTCTTTTTAAAAATGCATTAAAATCAACAATCACGGTATTGTTGATTTCTTTACTTGGTGCGTATGGTGGACATCTTTTCGGTTTAAGTTTCTTTGGAATTTTTTATATACTTTTGTGTATTCAATATGTTTTGTTTTACTCAATATCAAAAGTAATAAATTCTTTTTTTGTAGAAAAAACCAAACAAAAACAGTTGGAAAAACTCGAAAATCTTTCTACAATTTTAAATTGTGCATATTGTAATAAAGAAAATATTATGACATTTTCTCCAGATGATAACTCTAGAGTAGAATTTACATGTAATCATTGTAACAAAAAAAATATGGTAACTGTTCAATTTTTAGTGGCAAGACTAACAGAATCTATAAACATACCTAAAGTTACAGGTGTTCAATTAGAAGATATTTAAAATGAAAAATAAATCATTAAAATGGTGGGAAACTGTACACGCAGAAGCATCGGAATTAGCTAGATGGATAGCATTATACGAGGCAGTTAATACAATTGCCGATAAAGCAGAAGAAAAAAATATACCCTTTGATAAGGTAGAATTAAAACCTATAGCTATTCACAAATACATGGATGCAACAGAAAATAATATCTTGAAAAAGGTATTACGACAAATTTATAAAGTTGATGTTTGTTATAATGGAGATGCACCAAAAGAATATTTAGAAATTCTACCAGAGCCTAAAAACGAATACTCTGTATATTAGTAATCGCCATATACTGATGTATCACTGCAAGGGTTTTCTATCAAGTAATCAAAATTTTTCTTTGATGCTTGCTCTATAATATCATTGTCATTATTTGGATTATTTCCATCACCAGATCCCGCACTACCTGTTTCATGACTATAATCGTTACGTTTAGCCTTGAAAAACCAAACATAATGTCCTGCTATGGCATTTAATTGAAATTCGTCAATTACTTCTGTTATTTCATAAACAGTTGGTCCTCTTTTTGGAAAATTTAAACGATCACTTCCAAATTCAGACATTTTTATTAAATCTCCCGCCTTTGGTTCAGAACTAACTCCAAAATTTTCTGTAAAATGATATGGGTGAATAACACCATTCATATCACTATCTGCTACTATACCAAATTTGGATAACATATAAGAATCATTATTCAAATTTAAAAGAACAACCATTGGTTTTGGTGTTTGAAATGATGTATTCGGTTGTTCTCCGTATATAGGGTTCATTTCATCTATGGAGGCATTATTAAAATAGTATTCTATTTCTTGACCATTTATTTCAATTTGCTCTTTCCACCAACGAGAAAAATTATTTCTTTCATTGGCATTTATTTGTTTATTTAAAAATCTTAATTTTTCCATAATTAAGCCTTTTTCATTTGAATAGAATAACCTTTTTGTGGATCATATACCAAAAATCTACCAATTCCGGTTTGTTCATTTTTTTGTTTTAATGCTATTTCAAAGGGTTGTGTTTTGTCTCTTTTGTCTAAATTAAGACTATAATCATTTATTATTTTTTGTAATTCTGCTTCTGATATTTTTTTTAATCCGGTATTATAAGATGCTTTAACTACGCTTTGATTGTTATAATCATTATGTGGAGAATGGTATCTAGCAACTATGTTTGTTTTCTGATTTGTTATACCAGCTTCGGTTCTATGTCTAGGATTGGATGCCAACTTAATATTTGTTATATTATTATTTTCAAAAAAAGTTTTAAAGTTCATCGTATATACTTATAACAAAAAAGCCCTGCTTTAATAAAGCAGGGCTTTTTATTTAATTTATCTTTTTTTTATTGATCGAAAAGACCTTTTCCAACTTTTACACCACCAACATTGTTGTTTTTTCCGGTTAGTTTGGAAATAGCACTGTCAGTTGAGTGTTTTTCAATCTTTCCATCCGCACCTTTAATTGCAGATGAGGTTGCAGACTTCTTTGAAACTGGTACTGCACCCTTTACGACTTTATTTTTCTTGCTGGTTAGATGACCTTTATCTAAATCTTTAACCAAAGCATGTCCTAATTCTTCGGCATCTACGGATTCTTTGAATGGATCTTCGTCTTCTTCTTCACCATCAACAGAAGAATCTTCTTCGGAATCATCAAACATTTCATCTTCGGTTTGATCTTCGCTATCGGTTTCTTCTTCGTTTTCGCCTAAAACTGCTTGTAAAACATCAACCAATTTTTGTGCTGTTTCTCTATCTAATGTGAAAGATACTTCATCGGAATCCTCTTCGGAACCTTCTTCGTCTTCCATTCCTTCTTCAGAACCCTCTTCGCCAAATTCAGAACCAAACTCATCAGATGATTCGAGTTCGTTGTCTTGGTCGGTAGAGAAGTTAAATTGTCCTTCTTCGCTCAATACTCTATTATAAAGAGCATCAAATGGATTTAATGATTCATTAGTTTTAGTTTTTTTCATAATTTGTGGTTTTCCAGTAGCACCCTTAGATGTCAATTCGGCTGGAGCTTCTTCTGGATTTTCTAAATCAACATTATCCAATGTACAATCGGAATCTGGTACAGATGATTCATCACCGAAAATTTTTCCTACTTGTGACTTGGTTGATGATACTATACCAGAAGAATCGCATTTTTCTTCTAACATTGTTAAATATGCTTTTGTGATTGGGTCCATAATGTTTGTATGAATATTTACACTAGTTATATTACAAATCTATAAAAATTATTTCTTTTTTGGTTTAATTTTATCAGAAGTAATTTTTTTACCGTATTTTTTTGCTGACTTTTTAATGCCCTTAACTATTTCTTCTTTATGTTTTTTACCAAATTTTTTTCCAGTTTTCTTTTCGATAGATTTTTCAATAGCCCAAGGATTTACTTTCTTTTTAGCTTCAACAATTGGTTGGATGCCGTGAACAAAATTTTCAGAATTTACATGGGATTCTCCTAAATGTTTGGTTTTCAAAAAATTTAAATCATCATATGTTGTGCTACTATATTGCTTTAATTTTTGATCCAACTCAACATTAGTTTTAACTCCTAAAAGTTGCTTTGCTTGTTCTCTCAACTTTCTTAACATATCACCATTTAATTTATTTTTTCCTGCTAAATTAGCAATTTCTATCAATTTACTACTAACATTAATAGACGCCTTTAAATTATCGGTTCCTTGGTCTATATTTTGTGAAATTGTTGAATTACTATATGAAGCGGGATCTTCGGCTTTTGCTTGTGGTTGTCCTGCTAACATACTAGTTGCTATTGCTGCTGGTAAAATAGCTTTCTTGCCAAAAGATTTTAATCTATCCATAAAACCTTGTTCTATTAAATAATCTATTTGTTCTTTTGTGTAACCACTTTCTAATAATTCTCTTCTAATTGAAGATTCTATTAAAATTTGTGTACATGCTTCTTCTAATAAAATTTGATCTTTTGTTCTCATGTTAATATTTACTTATATTTATCCAATATCAAATTAGATTCTTTTTTTAAATCCAAACATTCTATTAATTCATAATCAGTTTCCCCATTAACCCAAACAATATAGGACTTAGGAACCTTATATTCTGTTACATTTTCTATGATAGTAGAATATAAAGACAATTGAAGACTATATTTTGAATATTCGCATTGAGGTAAATGTTTCAATTCATTTAATAGCGTTTCTTTTCTTGGATTTTTTCTTTTAATTTCTTTATTTGTTTTATAATCAAACATAACCAATTCTTTTGTTATAAAATTATAAGAAAGATTGTCTATTGAACCACAAATACCAGTCTCTTTATCACCAATTACAAATTCAGATTTAATCAAAATGTGTTCTTGTTTCCACCAGTTATAAAAACTTATAAAATTTTTAATTAACTTTGCAACTTCTGTATAATATTTTTCTATAGAATTATCAGATTTAAATTCTTTTCTTTTATGAAAGAATAAATTTATAGAATCTCTATCCAGACTGGTTTGCTTCCTATTAAAATAGTTTTCAACATATTTGTGAAATTCTGATCCTTTATGACAAGAATAATCTTTTGCAAATTCCCATTGTTCTAATATTTCTTCAACAGTAAAACCATCTCTTTGAGCAACAAATGATGCCGCTTTTTGAGAATCAAAAGGTTTCTCATAATTTTTAATCAATTGAGAAACTGACATTTTAGCAGGTTCTCCTGCTATCGTATACTTGTGATTTTTTTCTATAAATAAAATATCAGAAAAACTATTTTCTAAACTAACAAGAGTATCAAAATTCATATCAAAATCCGAATCCAATTTTCTTTTCTTCTTTTTTAGTTTCTCCCATTTCGGTTTTCTTTGTTAGATTATAAATCTCAGCAATTATCATCTTTTTTGTAATGTTTTCCTCTATTTCTTTCTTAGAGAATCCAAGATGCTTTGCGAGTTTCTTGGCATCTTCGATTTCCAATGGACCAAATTCATAATCAACTTGCAATCTACCTTTTCTACGCAATGCTTCATCGATATCTTGTTTTGCACAATTATATGTGATGATCAATGGACATCTCAATACATCCCCTAAAATACCATCAGATAAGTTTAGAAGAGATGTTACAGCAGAAGAATCGTAATTATCCCCCATTCTTTTTACTATTGCTTTTTCGGCATCTTCTAGAATCAATATTGAATTTTTCTTTTTCAAAAGACTAGAAAAGGTAGTTGGATCATTAATAAAAGATTCTATCATTGTTGCTGGAATATAAATAAAATCTTTATTAACTTTGGTAGTAAGATACTTCAAAAAAGTACTCTTACCCGCGCCCGGTGCACCATGAAACATATACAAACCATTATCGTTTTTGTTTAGTCTATCAATAATTTCTTTTTCAATACCCAAAAACTTTTTACCATAGTTTAATTCTATGTTAATATCTTCTGGTATTTTTATATCAATAGGATCAAAAACATATTCATCATACCTATTTTTTACATACATATGAATTTTAGTAGATTCATNTGTNTGCTANAAATAATTCAAAATCATTTAAATGTAAATTTGTAATATTTGATGTGTAAATTATAAGCATTTCATATGTTTTTTTAGAATCTTTTTTTTGTTTTTCTTCTTTAGATTTCGTTTGAAAATCGATATATTCTCCATCGGTTGCAACAAATCCTAGAGAATTTGAATCATCAACTTCATCCTTTACCATCAATTTTACAAAAATATCTTTATATTCAAAAATAAGAGTTCCGCTTTTAAATGAAAAGGTATCTTTAATCAAGGATTTTAAATTTCCTGTACATGAACTATACATTAAACTACCATTTTCTAATAAAAAATTCAAAATATCGGATTCGAATGCTTCACTTATATACAAAAAACAAGGAGGATAATCGGAATATGTTGTAATGTATTTATTAATAGGAAAAAGGTTTCCACTATCATGAATATCATAATAGCCCTTTAGATCTGTTTTGAATTTATTTTTTGAATTGAACATAAAAATATGATACTATATTATAAAAACTATTAATGCAATAAAAAAATAAATATATATATGAAATCTTTAACCAAAAAACAAATTGAAGAAATTCATGAAAAATGTGTAAAATTGGTAAAAAGGCAACCAGCAGAATTCTTTAAATTAAAGAAAATGAACAAGTTTGAAGGATCTTGTAATTGGACCGATATAGAAATTGATTATAGAAGAGAATTACTATCAACTGCTTATCATGAATGTGTTCATTATTTATATCCAGACTATTCTGAAAGTATGGTAAAATATATAGAAAGTAGAATAGTAAATGTTTGTAATCCATTGGATTTATCATATTTTTTAAAAATACTATCCAACAAGTTATATAAATCTGAACTGCAAAAACGAATATCTAACACAAAAAAAACTTTGACTTCTAGAAAAAAATAGAAGATAATTGGAGAACTTTCATTAAATATAATACTATGATTTTCGAAGAACAAATTTCACGCAAACCTAACAATTATCCTTGGACAGAAAAATTTATAGAATCTATGCACAATGGATTTTGGACAGATAAAGAATTTTCATTTAAGTCTGATGTTCAACAATTTAAAGTTAGTTTAACAGATCAAGAAAGAGAGATTGTTATTCGTACATTATCTGCTATTGGACAAATTGAGATAGCAGTTAAAACATTCTGGAGTAAACTTGGCGAGAATCTTCCACATCCAGCATTACAGGACTTGGGTTATGTTATGGCTAACACTGAAGTTATCCATAATAACGCATACGAACGCCTCATTTCAACTCTTGGGTTGGAAGATGTTTTTGAAAAGAACCTAAAACTTGATTGGATCGAAGGTAGAGTAAAGTATCTTAAAAAATATACTCATCGTTATTATAAAGATTCCAAGAAGCAATATGTATATGCTTTGACTCTTTTTACTTTGTTCGTTGAAAACGTATCATTGTTTTCTCAATTCTATGTAATCAATTGGTTTGCTCGTTTTAAAAACGTTCTTAAAGATACGGATCAACAAGTAAAATATACACGAAATGAGGAGAATATACATGCCCTCGTTGGTGCTCAAATTATCAACACAATCAAAGAAGAATATCCAGATCTTTTCGATGAAGAATTTATCAACAGAGTTGTTTCTGAAGCAAGAGATGCTTATGAAGCAGAAGCTAAGATTATAGACTGGATGGTAAATGGAATCAAAGAAGAAGGTCTTAGTGCTGTTATCCTTAAAGAGTTTGTTAAAAATAGAATAAATGAATCGTTGAAAATGATCGGGTTTCCAGCTGCATTTGAGATTGACAAAGAACTTATTTCTTCTACAATGTGGTTTACAGAGGAATTGTTGGGAAATAATATGGTTGATTTTTTCAGTTCCAGACCCACAGAGTACTCTAAAAAATCACAATGTTTTGATGAAGATGCATTATTTGGTTAATTAAAATTAAAAAATATTATATGACAAACAAATACGAATGGCTAAACAAAGACTCACGAAAATTTCTCGAAAGAGGTTATTTGTTAGAGGGAGAAACAGCAGAACAAAGAATTAGGGATATAGCAGAAACAGCAGAAAAATATTTAAATTCAGAAGGATTTGCTGATAAATTTGAAGACTATATGTCCAGAGGTTTTTTTAGTTTGAGTTCGCCCATCTGGTCAAATTTCGGACGCAAAAGGGGATTGCCTATTAGTTGCTTCGGTTCATACATTCCGGACACCATGGAAGGAATCATGGAAAAGGTTTCAGAAACAGCCGTAATGACAAAACATGGTGGTGGAACATCTGCTTATTTTGGTAATGTTCGTGGAAGAGGAACACCCATTTCTTCTGGTGGAGAATCTACAGGTTCTGTACATTTCATGGAGTTGTTTGATAAGCTAATGAATGTTGTTTCTCAAGGAAATGTTCGCAGAGGATCATTTGCGGCATATCTTCCAATTGATCATCCAGACATTGAAGAATTCTTGAAGATTAAATCGGAAGGAAGTGAGATTCAAGATATGTCTATTGGCGTATCGGTTTCTGATGAATGGATGAAGAAAATGGTTGAAGGAGATAAAGATGCTCGTAAAATTTGGGGTCTTGTTATCAAAAAACGTTTTGAATCTGGTTATCCTTATATTTTCTTTAGTGATAACGTTAACAATCAAGCACCACAAATTTATAAAGACAAAGGAATTAAGATCAATAATTCCAATTTGTGTTCGGAAATTATGCTTTCCAATTCAGAAGATGAATCGTTCGTGTGTGATCTTTCTTCTTTGAACTTAGAAACATGGGAAGAATGGACTTGTGATACTGTTGAAGTTTTAGTTTATTTCTTGGACGCTGTAATGTCTGAGTTTATTGAAAAAACTGAAGGGATGAAGTTCATGGAAGCACCTAGAAAGTTTGCTATGAACCAAAGAGCATTGGGTGTTGGTGTCCTTGGTTGGCATTCTTTGTTACAGTCCAAGATGATTGGATTTGAATCAATGGAAGCAAAGATGCTAAACAATCAAATTTGGGGAGATATTAGAAAACGCGCAGATTATGCAACAAGGTTTTTAGCACAAAATTTTGGTAATGCTCCGATTTATGAAGGAACCGAATACACAAGAAGAAACACAACAACTCTTGCTGTTGCTCCTACAACATCATCTAGTTTTATTCTTGGACAAGTATCACCAAGCATAGAACCTCTTAACAGTAATTATTTCGTAAAAGATCTTGCAAAAGGTAAATTTACATTTAAAAATCCATATCTTAAAACTCTTTTAAAACAAAAAGGTAAAGATGATGATGATACATGGAAATCTATCTTGGTTAAAGGTGGAAGCGTTCAACATTTGGAATTCCTTACGCAAGAAGAAAGGGATGTATTTAAGACCTTTGGTGAAATTTCTCAAAAAGAAATTATTATTCAAGCTGCTCAACGCCAGAAGTATATTGATCAAGGTCAAAGTTTGAATATAATGATTCCACCAAATACAAAACCAAAAGATGTGAATGAACTTATGATTTTTGCTTGGGAACAAGGAATTAAATCTTTATATTATCAACGCAGTGCAAATCCCGCACAAGAACTTGCAAGATCTATCTTGACTTGTAAATCGTGTGAAGCATAATAGTATTGATGTTTACAATATATAATGAATTGGAATGGTCTAATATAATAAAAAATAATCCAAAATTCGACCTTTCAATAAAAGAAGAGATATGGGAAAGAACAAGATGTTATGATGTTCCTTTGGTTGAAATTAATAAAACCGATGCGGAATCAGACTTTCAATCACTGAAAAATTTAAACACAATTCCTCTCATTAAAGAAGGAGATTTGTTCAGTAGATATGATTATAAGTGGGAATTAGGTACGAAATATATAGATTCGTGTAACATCGGAAATAAATCATCAAATTTCTTTCATCAAGATTTACGATATAAATGTGATTCTATAAATTCTCCTTCTCCATATAGAACATGGCACACCAAAAAGTTCTTCATAACTTTATTAAATGCTCTCTGGACGCTAAAAGTTAAGGAAGTCACTTCTGATACACTAAGAACCTGTATTGCTATGAGAAAGTATATTGCAAGTCAATTTCGTCCATCTGCCGCGAAAGCAATATACGATCATTTTAATGCCGAAAATGTGTTGGATTTTAGTTCTGGATGGGGAGATAGACTTAATGGTGCAATGGCATCACAAAGCATTAAAACCTATGTAGGAATTGATCCAAATGATAGTCTATATGATTCTTATGAAGAGCAAATAAAGTTATTTAATAGTGGAAAAAACATTAAAATGAATTGTTTTCCTGCCGAAGATTTTTTACCTTCATATAATGAAACAGATTTTGATTTTATATTCACAAGTCCACCATACTTTATAATAGAAAGATATTCAAAAGAAAATAATCAATCATGGCAAAGATATAAAAAGATAGATAAATGGTTATCAAATTTCTTATTTCCTGTTATAGAAAATTCTTGGAGATTATTAAAATCCGGTGGACATTTAGCAATAAACATAAGTGATGTTTATTGCAATCATACTATAAACAGAATATGTGATCCCATGAACGATTATATTTCATCACTAACAGGATCAACTAAAGTTGAAAATATAAATTATAGAATGGCGAAAAGAATGGGAAGCAAGTCACAACGAGATGGTATATTCGTAGAACCAGTTTGGATTTGGAAAAAAGTATGAGAAAAACTTGGTATGATTTTTAAATTATGAAAGAAAAATGGATTTCTGCATACATTGATATTGCTGAAAGAATATCTTTATTATCTAATGCAAAAAGATTAAAAGTGGGTGCTATTATAGTCAAGGATCATAGAATAATTTCAATGGGTTATAATGGTACACCTACTGGATGGGATAATGTCTGTGAAGATGAAAATAATAAAACAAAACCGGAAGTTATACATGCCGAAATGAATTGTATTCAAAAATTAGCAAAAAGTAATGATTCCGGTGAAGATTCTATAATGTTTATAACTCATGCACCATGTATAAATTGCGCGAAAT
>JGI24766J26685_10000445_pt1 | contig 11866 bp, 18 predicted proteins | sample SanBayMetagenome_FD_26685 | JGI IMG/M metagenome (IMG submission 26685)
GTTGTCTGGTGTTGGCCATACCGTGATCGATGGGAGATTTGGGTTATACACAGCCGCTCCAGCCGAATGCGAAGCTGCCGTTGTATTGTTTTGAGCACGGAATACATTGCCCAGGGTGTTCCCTGAAATGTATCCATACGCAATATCTTCACTGTCAATCCGAATAAAGCCTGCATACGGCAATCCCTGGGTAGAACTCAAGGTGATTGTCGTTGTAGAACTATTAATACTTGAAGCCAGGGTTGCCCCTGTTGGAGATACCTGACCTGACAAACGCTGAATCCAAACCTGGATCGGTCTGGCTTGCTGAATCTTATTGGGGATTGTTGCGTAAGTAGATACGCTAATCCTGGTGATGTTTAGATCTGCTTGGGTACTAGCTGAGTTAGCACCTGTCCTAATGACATGCTCCATTAGATCAATGGTGTCTAATGGAAGAGCATAAACATTTAAACCTGGAGTCAGGGTAATTGCTCCCTGATCATAGGTCCACATGTTTAAACCACGGTTCTGCCATTCTATTGTCATCAGATTCATAGACCTTCTGGCGGTACGAAGGTCATAACCTGATCTCATCTCCCGGCCAGCACGTTCCCAAGCCTCTTCAGCCAGCTCGGTGAATTCCAAATTAAATGCTGTGGTGCCGGTAGTTGTCATCTGTATCTCGCTGTTTTCTGAGCGATTTTCTTAGGCTGTGCTACAAATTGCTTCCCGGAGGCTTTCCCCGCTCGCTTTGCCCTGGTGGTTGATGCGTATTCCTGGGGGGAAAGAGCTTTGATAGCAGCCTCTGGAAGATATCTTTCACCCGTGTCAGAAGATCGTTTACCACTGCGAGTCCTCCATTTTTGGGCTCCCCAATCTTTTAAAGACTGCTGCGGAGATTTCATTCAAAATCTTCTTCAGTTAAACCGGCTTCTTCTAAAGCAATCTCATCTAACACATCTTCTGTGCCACAAGTGCAAGGTCCATCTTCTTCATGGATGGCGCACCAGTCTGGATGTTTAGTCACGATACCCTCCACCCTTACTCTTATACTGCTTTGCCAATAATTGACTTTTGCGGGCGCTCCACTGGCCTGCACCTGTGCCATGGGTTGCCTGAGCCTTAATCTTGTTAAACAACGCTTTACGCATTCCAGGTTTGGTGTAGTTTCCAGCTTCATTAACTTTGGAAACCTTTCCACCTTCAGCATACTGATTGAAATCAGTATCATCCCTGCGTTGCTTACGCTTGGGCCCGGGCATTTTTGATGGGTTAATTGCACCCATACCACGGCTACTCATCATGATTAAATCATCCGGCCCTTGGTTTTGCCACGCTGTGCAATCCCATCGCCACGCTTGGAAGCACTACTTACGGAGCCGCCTTTGGCGTACCCCATATCTCGCACTTTACGCGCAGCGTCTTCAACGTCTCTAAACGCTTGCTCTTCTTTGGCTTCATCAGTTAGTTCAACACGTCCAGGGCGTACAGCCCCACGTTGAAGCGCTTTGCTTGCGCCAGAACGCTCCAACAACTTCTCTACTGCTTCCCCAACTTCGGGGTTACGCTCATCGATTTCTCGACCAATCGCTTCACCCGCTTCCGCAGCAGCGCCCAAAAGACCTGCTCGGCCTAGCGAACGGAGCGTTGCTCGTCCACCCGCCTCTTGCTGCCTGCGTCGGTTATATTCGCCTTTTGCCGTTGGGTTGACGCCTCGTTTAATACGATCTACATCCGCTTCTTGCGACGGCCCAACTTCTTCCAACAAGTTAGGTGTTAAATCCCTAGCGCTTGTTTGGCTAGGGTTAGCGTATTTGTACCCAGGCTTTGCGGGTTTATTTAGGCGACCCATTTTTACACCATCCGGCCTTTAGTTTTGCCACGTTGAGCACAACCATCAGCGCGCTTAGACGCAGAACTAACCGATCCGCCTTTGGCATAGGTGCCCATAGAACGGCGCGGAGCAGCTTCATAAGCTTCACGCATCTGTTCACCAGTACGCTCTCGAGCAGCTTCTTCCATAGCCCGTTCTTCAACATCACGGCTTGGGGTTAGACCCATGTCCATACGGGCTTTACGAGCTTTCTCCAACATCTCCTGAAGATCAGCTTCAGTGTCAGAGTCGTCCATAGGACGAGCAGCTTTCATAGAACCCAGGTTAATAGGCTTTTCTTTACGCCGATTACGCGACATCTTTTCCATGTCAGCACTTCCCGCCATAAGCCATTTTGACTTGCTTGCCAACGGTCTTGCCTTTCTTGGCAACACCATCAGCAGCCCGGGTGTAACCACCAGCAGAATAGGCCTTGCCACCGCCCATCATCTTCTTGGCCATACCGCCATGCTTCATTTTGCCAACGCCATCCGCAGCAAATGCTGGAACGCGCTTGCCATCTTTTTCAACCATGGGCATACCACCACCTGCATAACCGCCTTTCTTCATTCCAGCTTCCGCCATCTCATGCTTGATCATGGACTTAGGAGCGCCTTTCTTCTTCATAAAGGCAATCTCTTTGCCCATCATGGCTTTAGATTCTTTCATTTCACCACCTTCTTTGAATTTACGGCCTTTATCGGCCTTCATGAACTCACGTCCTACGGACGCAGGAACACCCACGCGCTTGGCGAAGGCGGGATTATTAGCTACCGCTGCCATGAAATTATGTTGACGCTTAGTTTGGCTTGGCACGATGAGCCTCTATAAATCGGTCTAACTTGCTTTCCAATCTATCTAATCGGTCTAAAACTCGATTAATGTCAGCATGCACTTCAGCTTTTGTCACGTATTCTTTGGCCATTTCTTCTCGGGTACGATTGAGAAGAATCTGAATGCGAGTAAGTTCTGCAGACTTCTCTCGTAACAAATAACCCAAAATGCCAACGCCGCCTGTAAGCAACAGGTTCCATACGTGATCCATTTCAGCACTTCCACCGTTTCCTAGCTTGCCGCAGTCGGCTGTTTGGGTCTTTTGCAGCTTCTGGGAATTGTTTCATCTGCCCAGCAGAACGCGCACAAAACGACTTACGACGCTTTGCGCGATCTCCTGTTGGATTATCCTCAGTCACTGCGGTCTGAAGTTTTGAGCCTGGGTTTGCACGACGGAAGGCTTTTACACCTTTTTCCGTCATGCCAGCCCCTTGTTTAGTCGGACGGAAGTTGCCCGACTTCACTGAAGTGGCTATACCCATGCCCTTGGATTTGCTCACGGTTTACCCGCAAATAAACGTCACTTTGGCAACTTGATCCAAGGTGACAATTGCATATCCGTTATTACCCTGGCCAACCAAAATACCTTCAGCAGCCATATAAAGACTGCTAGATGCAGTTGCCAGCCCAGGTGTATCCATGTATAGACGAGGAGGCAGAGGACCTGAATTCGCATCACTAATAGAGATGCTTCCGGCACTTGCTGCCCCAACGTAATACACACCTTTAATACGACACCTGGGTAGAGCTAGACTGCCACCATACCCAATTGTAATTGCGCCAGCCGTTGCTGCACTGACCGTGATACTTGTAACTGTAGCGTAGTACCTAGTGGAATACACCGTAGTGTTGTTACCGCCAGCAACAACCTCAGTCACGGTTTCGGTTGAACCAACCGGGATTCCAGTGATTGTGAAGTTTTTGGCAGTCTCGTCAGCTACTGATGTAATAGATACTTTATAGCCGTATCCATTAATGCCAGGAGTGTTTGCTACAAGAGCCAACGCTCCAGATCCACTAGGGGTTACTGACGTTACGTAAAAGTCCGCATCTGCTTTTGGCGATACGGACCATACATCATATTGCTGGGTCGCCATGTCGGCCCCCTATTACTGGTCAGCAAACGCGGGAGCAGTTGCACCAGCCACGATACCCCAAACTTGCCAGTTCGTACTGTTCAACGCAACTACAGTGATCTGGGCAGCAGCAGGTACATTGACTTGAAGCTTGCTATTGGAGTTACCGTCAGAGAAAACAACTGAAGCAGCGCCATCATCGGTGTCATTAAACATCACGCCACCAATAAAGTAATTGGTGTCTGAACCCGTGTTGATGATGAAATCCGTGGCATCCGCTGCACCACCGCCATAAACAAACGTAAAAGACGTACCAGCAACAGGCGCAGGTAGAGTGTAAGTATTGTCTTGGGTACCGTTGGGCACGATGTTAACAACACCACCACCGTTCGTTGCAGCAGTCAAAGATGCATTGCCATCAGCAAGAGAAACCGGGGCAGCAACAATACCAGAAGCCCCAAGAGAAACGGGGGCAGCAGTAACTGCACCAGTCGAAGAATTAATAGAAATAGTTTGAAAACCGTTCTGTGACCGTACTGGCCCGGAGAAGGTGGTGTTAGCCATTAAAGCCTCGCATACTAATTGTACGTATCAGTCTGTATGCCGTCAGCCAGGACTGTCTGATACGTAATTGACCCTGGAATAACTCTTTGTATCAGTTTGAAGATTCAGTGTCAATAAGCTTATTAGATTTTTTTAAATTCTCTGCCTGGGTTATTACCCGCAAATTCCATGGGACATGTAATCCACAAACTGTTGGGTTTATTAATGGCACGATGTGATCAACAACATATCGTTCTCCAGTAAGTTTTGTCAGTCTCATCGCCTCCAAATACAACTGCCTCATCATTAGCTTTTGTTCTTTGGTTACCCAGGATGGCGTGGCATTCTTATGCCGACGTTTTCGTACACTAGTTAATGACTTGTACAACTCTGGGTTTTGTATCTTGTATTTCTCTCGGTGCTTGGACCTTTCTTCTTTTGGCCTTGCAGCAGCTCGAGCAATAACAGCCTCTTTATTTCTTTCGTAATAACTCTTTTTAGCTTTCTGCCCAGCTTCTGACTGGTTGTATTGTTTGAAGTACTCAGCCCGGGCTTCATTCCCCTTTTGCCACTCAACCTTTAAACATTCCACGCAAGCACCCTTGGTTTTACGTGGCGCAATATGCCCATGCTTGCACGGCTCACCCGTGAAATAGTGCGTGGCTCCAGATGCTTTTGCTTCTGCTCTTGTACGAGGTAGGCTGTCCATGGTATCTCCTGTTACGATACAGGAAACATATCATGGAGAATTGCATGTGTCAAAGACAATAAAAAAGCCCCCGGTTAAGGGGGCTCCAAACACGCTAAGTGTTTGATTTTGCTTAGGAAGCGCCGGGAGAACCGTAGATTCCAAGCGGATCAGAGACGCCGAAGCTGTATCGCTCACGGGCTTTATAACGAGCGTTCCCGGTGTCGAAGTCCCCGTCCATTGACGTGCTCAGCGGTGTACGCACAAAGTGCTTCAGACCGTTGGGAACATCGGTGGTGAGGAACCAAGCGTTGTTATCGGTCAGGAAGTGGTTGACCGTATAACCTTCCGGGATGGAGCCGTTGTTCTTCAGCGCGTTGATGTCGTTGTCAGCGGTGCTAACACGCAGCTCAGTTTCAAGCAGACGGGTTGCAACGAACATCAGGGCCGGGGGAACAATCAGCTTCTTGGGCTTAGCGGCAATCAGCAGACCACGTTCGTCAGTCCACGCAGCGATCTGAATAACTGCAGCCTCAAGAGAGGTTTCATTCAGGTCAGCGGCGGTGGCCGGACGATTGCTGTTGGTGCCACCCGAAACCAAGGGATGAGCCGTCGAGAACAGGCTTACACCGTCACCGTAGGTGACAGCGGAACTAAAGCCGTTGTTCAGGGTGGCAGCAGCTTTCACCTGTTTGGTGTAAGCCATCGCCCGGGCAAGCGCTTTGGTATACCGCGCCGAGAGGCTGTCGTACAGGTTGTCTTCCATCGCTTCTTCAGTGATGGAGAAACCCATAGCGATAGTCTCGTGGTTATAACGAGCAGTCCAGGCTTCTTGCGCGTTGTCATACGCAATAGCTTGGCCTTCGTTTTTAACCGGAGCAGCGGAGAAACCAGCCAGCTTGGTTTCTTCTTCAAAGCTACGTTCTGAAGTCTCGGTTTCGTAAATCTCTTTGTGCTCTTCGCCGTAGCGGGAGTACTCAAGACCGAACAGAGCATTCAGGCCAGGAAGGAGTTCCTTCAGTAGTTGTGCACGTGAAATAGCCATGGTTTAACTCCTTTAGGCCGTAGCGGTGGCAGCGTAATACTCATGCTGGCCAAAGTTGATTTTTACAAGCAGCTCAGGATACTGGGTAAATACCAGCGTTGCGCTAGCTGCAAAGGCCGGGGAGGCCGCTGCATTCAGCGTAAACGAAGTATCGCCAGCAGCGGCGGCTACAGACACGTACGAACCACTTGCAATGTACTGGCCATTGGACGCAACCGAGCCAACATCCGTACCTACGGGCAGCGCAAACGGCAGCGCCGAGCAGGTAACAGACGTAGTTCCAGTCACGTACGTAGCAGTACCCAGCGAAACGGCAGTCTCAGGAACGACGCCGATAACACGTACGGGCAGAGTGTCCGTGGTGTTAAGGCTGCCAGCTTCCAGAGCGTTGGCCGAGTTGCCGGTGTTCAAGTTGCCAGTGTTGTTCAAGCAAGCCAGATTCCGACCAATCATGGCGCGGGCGCCAGAAGCAATCGTAGTACCGGACGAGCAAACAGCCGCCTGGAAAACCAGATCGGGATCGTCAGACACGTAAGCCACAGCATCACCAGCAGTCGTATTGGCGGGCCAATATTGGCTGAACTGCTTTTGCTTGGTGGTCGGGTTGGTGTACGAACAACCCATGAACACGCCGACAACCGTTCCGACTACGCCAGACGTTACCGAAATGCGCTGAAGGTTGCCACGGACTAGGGCGACATAATCACCAAAGAAGATGTCCGTGTTGTACGCGTATTGAATGTTGTACATCCGGGTGGAACCGGCGAACAACTGCCCACCGATCAAATTGATCGGCTTTAGCCCGTAGGGCTTATCAACGGTAGGGTAAGCCATTTAAAACTCCTAAACTTTGGAATCACGGCCAAATTTCACCTCTGTACGACGTTCTTTAAATACCGGCATACGAGGATCATTGTTCCGCATGAAATTGTTGTCTACAGAGGTCATCTGACTTTCGGTCTGCTGTTGATAATAAGCATTCCGTTGTTCGACAAACTCTGCCGGGGTTTTGCAAAGCAACAATCCACCGATTTCAATGCTGTCCGGGAACCGGGTTTTTTCACCCATGGACATCATTTGAATCTCAGGATGCTCTGATGCTTTAACAGGTTCCCAACCTTCACGCAGTTTGGTGGAAACATTACGGGGGTCAGAACTCCCCAACGTTGCAACACGAATCCAGCGAAACTCCCAACCGGGTTCCGGGTTTGGAACAGGCAGAAGCTCTGGAGCCATCCATTGTTTCGGACGCTCTAGTTTTTCGCGGGTTTTCATCTCACGGGGGGTACGCTCATCCATTTTGTTTCCTTAGTTCTTCAGCAACCGCACGGGCATACTGCTCATTAGTCAGTCCTAACCGTTTGGCGAGGTTTTCTTGCGTTTTGGTCAGCACGATTTTTCGGGGCGCTGTGCTGCGCGTGGCTGGGGCGACAACAGGCCTGGGCTTTTCTGAGGGAGTCGCATCAGAAAAAGCACTCGGGAACGTTGATTTAAGTTCCGAATCAAGCTTTGAGTAGTACTCATCACTGTTGACTTCTACACCACTTTCCGCAAGTTCTTGATGTACCGCTAAAGCAAACGCTGTCATGCGTTTATTGTTCCCAAACCAAGGATTTTTNGNAGTCCAAGCACTTACTTTGGGATCAACCTTAGGCTTTATAGGTTCATTTTGTACCGGAGTTTCAGATTTTTGTAAAGCTGGTTTGAAATTATTAACTTTATCTGCCTTTATTTTGGCAGTTGTTAATGCTTCCTGGGCTTCTACCAGCTTATCTGAATCACCCGATTCATACGCCTCTTTATATTGGCGTTTAGCTTCTTCTAATTCCCGGTTTACCACTACTTTGGCTTGTTCCAGCATAGTTTGCTGGTTCTGACCGATATTAGCTTGAAGCTTTTTATTCTCTTCTGACAGAGCTTGGGCGGCTCTAATAGCCTCTTCTCGCTCACGAATAGCAGCTTCTTTTGCCCGCCGTTCTTCGTGATAGCCCTTAGAGAAATGTTGAATACGCTTTTTTACTCCATCTGAATATTGAGCCAGCTCTTCATCAGTAACTTCAGCAGGCTCTTCTTTCATTGGAGGTCGATTACGATCATCTTCTGGAGTATCGTCCTCAACTTCAATAATCAGCTCTTCCTCTTTCTTGGCTTCCGGCTTTTCATCCGGGAATTTAAATTCTTGTTTGTCCATGATTAAGCCCTCGAAATGCCACGGGGATCTTCAACTACACCCTCGACACTATCGTCGTTGATGAGCCTGAATTCACGCCCGTGAATTTTGATTCGGGTTCCTGTATTTGGACGAACCAATACAAAATCACCGACCTTGCATGAAGGGCCACTTGGGAATCGTTCTTTGTCTTTATAACAATCTGGTCCCATAGAAACTACAAATAGGACCGGAGACATAACTTCTTCAAAGTGGATGGTCTGCCCGCTTTTTGCCAACCCGCTTTCATACTCATCTTCAATCTCTGGTAAAGCACAAAGAATGTGATATGTCGAAGGTTTGGGTAGCTGTTTAGCCTTTTGCTCGGCTGTTTCAGGTAAATATGTTGGCACGGCATTTTCGCCGGTTGAGATCAAAAGCTCACTCATCGTCAAACTCCAGTTTACGCACAAGGTCGGTTAGGATGGAATGAGCGAAGGAAAGACCTTGGATTTCCCCCGCCATTGCCTTGTATTCGGGAAAATCTCGCGCCGAACCTTCAGCAAGCGCATTCTTGAGAGTTTCCCGACGATGCTCTAATTCTTTTAGAGCTAATTGGATGTGATTCATCGTTTAGTCATGTGTTTCAACATATCTGTCCTTAATTTCTTGTCTTGTTGTGCAGCCTGATTATTAAGCCTTGCAGCTTCCTTTTGAGCATCAATAGCAATCCGCTCTTGTTCAAGCTGGATCTTTTTCTGAGCTATTTCAAAATCTCTTTGAGAATCCGCTTCTTTTCTTTGAAGCTCTTGGGCTCTTAGCTGTAGTTCAGCTTGCTGCATTTGAAGCATTGGGTTTTGAGCCATCTGTTGGGCTTGTTCCTGTTCTGCCCGAGCTTGATTGGTTGTTAGAAGCTGTTGTGCTGCCTGCGCTACCAGCCTGGAGATTTGAACTTCCGCTTCTTCTGGGAGCTCAGCATCCGGGGCTGTCATCGGAACACCCAGTTGCTCTTCAATATCCCGTCGATACTTGAACGCCATGTGCTCTGCCACATGAGCCATGATCGCGCCCTGCATCTGTTGAGCCATCGGGCTCTGACCAATCATGGCCATAATCGATGGATCTCTTAGAAGCGCAGTATGGGTTTGAATATGCGCGTCATGATCTTGGTAAATAAACGCTTTTGTTGGCTTTCCAGTTAGGAAACTCATGTTTTCACTAATTGGGTCCCTGGGCTTTTGATCATCCTTCAGAGGAATTAACTTATCGGCGTTCTTAACTCCAAGAACCTCGAGCATCTGCCTGTGAAGCTGGGGCAGGTCATAGATCTGTGGAGCACCCTGTGCAAGCTGTAGAGCAGCTTGGTATTGCATGATCCTTTGAGCCATGGTGGCTGCATTAGGATCACTAACAGGGATAACTTCGACTAGGTCATAGTCAGATTGTTTGACAGCCCGGTTTCCACCTTCAGGAACATAGCTGTAATCCGGCGGCATGTAGTCCCGGATAATCTGTTTAAGAAGCCTAAACTCCATTCTCAGGCTGGAATGAATCCTCGCCTGGACAGCACTCATGGTTTTGAGCTGTCTTTCTAGAATAGCCAGCGTCGTTCCCACTGGAGCCTGTGCTGACATATCACTGATCTTCAAATCAGCGATTCCAACCAGCCTTCTTGCGTCGTCGGTGATCTTTTCCAAGAGCATCGACAGGACTTGACTAGGCTCTTTATAAGGAAGAGCCATGATGTTGTCTCGGATAGACCCAGACGGCACATCAACGTCCCTAAATTCACCCGGTGCAATCGGGGTATCGTCCCCTTTGACCCTCAAACCACGGGTTTTCATACCACCCGGCAGGTTAGAAAGGGTTCCAGCGTCCACTAACTGCCGAATAATTGAGGTTCCAGCCCTCGCATAACCACCAATCAGGTGGATATAGCCCAATCCATACGCTCCAAACCCAGGAATAAAGTTGTATTGAACAAAATGCTGGCGTTTGGTCTTTAATTTATCGCTTTGTTTCCAGTTTCTGCGGATTGAAAGCGTCTTACATGACCCTTTTTCGACCGTAATTACATAAGGAAGGGCAATTCCATCCTCATCTTCAAAGCCTTTTAGGTCCCAATCAACGTGAATCTCGAGAATCCTGTATCGATCATCATCATTGATGCTGTATCCCTGGTCTTCAGCCTTCTTTTTCTCCAGATCTGTGAAGATTCTGGTGGGCTCACCTAGGTCTATATCTCTATAAACACCTGAAACCTGGAGCTTTTTTAGATCATTCTTGGTCTTACGCATGATGTGTGCAACACGTTCTGCGCTATACACATCTGATGCACCATAAGGCATGACAATGTCTTCTGCCGGGATGTATGGGGCAGTCTGCCTTCCTGATGAGGTGTCGTAGTAAACCTTCTTAAACGCTGATCCGGCGAGCCCAAGTGAGTACAAAAGCCTTTCATGCTCTGGCCTGTACTCAATCATCTCTTCTGTAAGCCTGAAGTTCATGTCAGCCTGAACTCGGGCAGCAGCTTCTTCATTCAGTTTTGTTTCTTCCCCAATAATCTGGGTCCTAACAGGACCCTGGGCAGGGAAAGTTTCAGTGATCATCTCTGACTGAAACCTAATAGCAGCTTCAGTCAACAATGGGCTATACACACCACAAGCACCCAACCAAGGTTCTGCCCGCTCTTCATACTTCATACCCAAAACTTCTAGACCTTTTACATACATCTCTTCCCAGTCTTTGCGGGAATTAAGGTCTGCATCTACCAATCCAATCAAATCATTAGCCAGNGTATCGAGATCTTTCTCATCCATGTACTCAGCTAGATTGGCATCAAAATCTTCTGCCGTTTCTTGCTCAGGCTCGAGAATCAACTCAAACCCATTAGCATTAATTGATACCGACTCAGGATCTTCAATCTCAATCTCTATTTCCCCGCCTTCCATGGGGACCATAGGAAACAACGCTTTATCAATGTCCATGATCTACCTCAGTAATATTCAACCTTACGGGGAATGATTGGGTAATCTTCTTCATCAGATGCGACCGTCAAAAACCCGCCTTTTCTAAATCGCATCAAAGCCTGAGATGCAGAGTCAGTTAAGTCGTCATGATCCCCATTAGGAAATGACGCCATCTCTTCAACTACTTCCTCTGCCCACCTTCTATCTGGCCTCCAAATAACACCAGACGCAAATAAATCCGCTACAGAGTTCACCCGCGCAATCTTATCCTGTCCTTTGTACGGCGTATATTCCGACAACGGAATCCCCATCCTGGTTAATTCATAAACCAAAGGCGCACCAGCTGCCCTCTTCTCAATAATTAAGGTGTCAGGGTCCCATTCTTGCCAAAGCTCATAAGCCTTCTTCTTAAGCTCTGGAAACTCTAACCTTCCCTTATACGCATCTAAAAGAATCACATTAGGACTCTCTATACCCTTCTCATTCGGCCTGTAAAAAACTCCCCAGGTCGTACAAGCTGAATAGTCTGCCCTGTTGTTCTTCTCAAATGCGGTGTCCCAGCTCTGAATAATGTACTCACATGCAGGAGGATCTTCCGCCTCCCACATCCTCCAATACTCCCGCTTGATAATCGCATTACCCTCAGATGTCGGGTTCTGCTGATACTGAGCCTCCCACTTCGATACCGGGATCTCAGCCTTAATAGC
>JGI24766J26685_10000449_pt1 | contig 11833 bp, 8 predicted proteins | sample SanBayMetagenome_FD_26685 | JGI IMG/M metagenome (IMG submission 26685)
CTTCTAAGACCGTTTGTAGTTGATCTGTAGCCATGCGAAGAGCATTTTCTGATCGTTGATGCTGGACAATTTCTTGGACTAAATTATCATTTGATTCTTTTAATGCAGCGGTGCGTTCTGCTACCTTTTTTTCTAATTGTTCATTAGCTTTTTGAAGTGCTAATTCAAACTGTTTGCGAGTTTCAATTTCCTGCTGGAGTTGTGCCTTTGTTGCTTCCAGTTCAATCGATTTTTGTTCCAATTGTTCGGCTCTTTCAATGCCTTGACTCACTTCAGATAACAACTCAAAAACAATACCAGAGGCATTAAAATTATCTTCATTAAACCCCAACCAAGGCAAAGGTTTAATCAGTTTTTCACTGGTATATAAAACCTCAAATTCCTGATTTGGTAATACCTGACCAATGCGACAAACCTTAGCAACATGATGATTTGGTTCTAGACGGACTAACCCTCCAGGAGACACAAAACACTGTCCATAGGCTGCAATTTTCACCCGTTCTACATCAAAAGATTCAGCTAATTCAACGGCTTGTTTCCAGAGATGAATTTGAGTATGGGCGGTTGCCATAGAGTTATTAATAACCCGTTCTTCTCCATAAAAGCGTTTAAATACTTGAACAAATTGATGATTTTCTGGGGTATTTAAACTTTGAAAATAATGAAAACAACTGAAGTGACCAACGGCAGCCTCTTGAAGTTTTTGTACTTCAGATTCCGAGAGAGAGGTTGCTAAAATTGGTAAATCAGAAGCCTTAATTCCACTTTCATAAAATTGGCGATAAAAACTTAAATTGCGATCGCCTCTGAGAGTATTAATAATAATATCCGGTTGTGCCTGTCGAATCCGAGTAATAATCGCTTCAAAATCCATTGTTGAAGATGGAAGATATGCTTCTCCAACTACCTCCCCACCATAATGTTTGAGGTGGACTTTCATCAGTTTATTTAGGGTATAGGAAAACACCTGATCCCAACCCAATAAATAACATCGAGTTTTCTGGTTTCGCAATAACCAATTAATAGTTAATTCTACTTGCTGATTCGCACAAAATCCTGTGTAGAAAATTTGGCTACAATTTTCTAACCCTTCGTAGGAAGCCGGATACCAAAGTTGAGCATTAAAGGCTTCAAGCACCGGTCTAACGGCGTGACGACTTGCAGTCGTCCAACAGCCAAAAAGGGTCGTGACACCATCCTGTTGAATTAATTTTTGGGCTTTTTGTTCAAAGGTGAAGCAGTCTGAAGCACCATCTTCAATAACGGGTTCAATGATTTGCCCTAAAACCCCCCCCTGATCATTAATTTGGGCAATGGTCATTAATTCAGTTTCTAGCAATGGTCTTTCCCTATAAGCCATCGCTCCACTTAGAGAATGCAGTAACCCGACTCGTACACCTGACATAGTTGATTAATGGCTGGTAGAACTCAATTTTTGACTTCGGGTAAGATAGCTGCACCCTCAAATTCTTTACCCTTGATAGAATCAATAAGATAGACCTGTCCTATCACAATAGTTTAAGCTGCAATGAGCCTAAATCCCTAATTCAACAATTCTTTAATCTTAGCATTGACATTCTCCTTCTTGTAGAGCTAGGCAGGTAAGCTGATGGAAATCCCTAAAAGTCCCTCGGAAAAACCGGGTTTCTTGAGTTTGCCCAATGAAAATGTAACTATTCTAAATTAGCTGAAATATTATTACTAAATCGAGGTCATATTCCTACATTCTTTACAAAAATACAGCAGGAAAACCGCTTATTTAAAATTTCCACAGGAGCACATAAACATCTGGATTATTTAAGCGATCGCCATTCACAAAACCAACTTAAAACCAATCTACAATTAACCTTAGAAACTATTTTAAACTTAAAAATATTATAAGTACCTAAACAAAATTAATTACACATCCTCTACCCTGTTCCCTCCCCCCTAGCCCCCCGTGCACGGGGGGCTAGGGTGGCTGTTCCCTCTCTCAACTAGGTAATTTATTTTGTGCAACTACTTAACAGATATTTAGGACAGTTTCACAACTTTAATATTTTATATCTTGATTTTCCTCAGATTCCGATAAAATTGTATACCTAGTATCAGTTTTAATTAGTGTAGTTTCGCTCAAATCAGTTCCCACTAAATTCGCTTGATTCAAATTAACAGCAAATAAAATTACCCCTTTTAAATTAGCACCTTTTAAATTAGCTCCATCCAAATTAGTATAAATTAACTTAGCCCCTCTTAAATCCGCCCCCCTTAAATCCGCCCCTTTCAAATTAGTTTTGAATAACTTAGCACGGGTTAAATCCGCCTTTCTTAAATCTGCATAAATCAATTTGGCACTCGATAGGTCAGCACCACTTAAATTCGTTTGAATTAAGTTAGCAAATAAATGGGCATTACTTAAATCAGCCCCACTTAAATTAGCGGACTTGAGATTAGCTTGCCACAATAAAATCCCTTTTAATACAGCCCCCCTTAAATCAGCACATTGTAAATTCACACCAATAAAACCCCGTTTTCCAGCAGCATAACGATCCAATAATTCCCGGGTACTCATTAATATAGAATTGGCACTGGTTTCAGGTGGCTTCATGACATTTGTGGTTATGGGTTGCTAACTATACTTCTGTTATAGCAGGGAATTGGGAACAGGAATCAAAAATATTAATTTAGTCATCTTGTTGATGTCTCAATTCTTCAGATAATGGCTTTACCTTAATCGACTCCAGACAGACTTGAGAGTATTTTGAGTCTGCTTTAAAACTTGATTAAGAGGTTTTTGAGCCTGGATAAATGCACGAGCACAATTACGACCAGGCATCNCAGAAATTGATCCCCCTGGATGAGTTCCTGCACCCGTTAAAAATAAACCTTGAATTGGGGTAGTATAATTAGCTAATTCAGGTAGGGGACGGAAAAAAATNATTTGATCTAAGGTCATATCAATATGATAGCAATTCCCTTTATAAGATCCTAAACGTTCTCCTAATTCCGCCGGACTTTCCACCCGACGGGCTAAAACTGAATGCTTAATATTAGGAGCGTATTCAGCAATTTTATCCAACACCCGATCCGCTACTTTATATTTTAACTCATCCGTCCATCCGGTTCCATTTAACCCCGTTCCTTCGGCTCCTGCTATTTGATAGGGGGCAAAAAATTCAATCCATAAAGTGTGTTTTCCTTCAGGAGCCATCGAAGGATCTAAAACCGTTGGCACAACTAAATAAACCGAAGGATCTTGATCAGGAATTTCACCAACTGTACATAAATTATGGGCTTTTTCAACATGATTTACGGAATCTGCAATTAAAACCGAGCCAATTAAATAGCTATCTTGATGATTATAGCCATCAAATCGTAAGGGTTCCGACAACGCACAATCAATTTTAAGAATAGTCTCATTATTATTAATAATTTTTCGTTCTAATCGTTCTCTTAAATTCGGATCTGCCGCATCAATATCCGTCGGGTCAACACATTGTAAAAATAAACGTCGAGCATCAATATTAGAAATTACACCCCGTTTAGCACGATATTCTTGATGTTCTGAAACCCTAACCCCAACCACCCGACCATCATCAATTAATATTTTTTGCACCGGAGTTTCTGTTAAAATAACTCCTCCTAAATGTTTAACTAAATTTACCAAAGATTGAGTTAACGCTCCTGTGCCACCCCGAGGGCGAGACATCCCTGGTTCATGGCGCATGGCTAACATACTAGCACCCACAGAAATCCCTTTTTGAGAGGGAGGAGCGCCAATTTCCGAGGCTAATCTAGCCAGAGGTGCTTTAACAATTTCCGTATCAAACCATTCATTAATTAAATCCTCTGGACTAATTAACATAGTTCTGACAAAATCCAAGATTTTATCCTTTCCTCCTAATACTGCTAATAAATCCAGAAAAGAATCCCGATCAAAATTTTTAGCAATATCAATAATTGAAGTCGGAGGAGCATTAAATAAAGGACTAACCGCACTCATTATTCGTTGCCAATATTCAACAAATTCCTTATATTTTTTCGCATCTCTTTCACTATATCGCGCAATTTCCGCACAGGTTTTTTCCACGGAACGATGAGCTAAAAAATACCGTCCATCGGGGTGCGGACAAAACACCACCGGGTCACAATATAAATAATCTAAGCCGTATTTGGTTAATTCTAATTCCTGCACCACCGGGCCAAGATGGATAAATTCATGATCAATTGCACAGAGGTTAAACTTAAATCCGGGTGCGTCTTCTGCCATGACTTCTTCCGTTGTGGCCGCACCCCCAGGAACGGAACGTTTTTCTAATAGTAAAACACTATATCCGGCTTTGAGGAGATAGGCCGCACAAACTAACCCATTATGACCTGCACCAATGATAATCACATCATAAGTAGACATAAAAAACCAATTATTGATCACTTTTTCGAGTGTACCAATAGATTGGAACTTTTTATATTATTCCCTATTCCCTGCTAGAGCAAAAAAAAGTGTAGGGGTGAACAAATATCACATCAAAGGGGAACTTAGACCTTTTGTGACTTCAACCCCTACTTACGAACCCGCTACCACATCTTCAAAGAGAGATGCCACCGGATTGAGATTATATTAGACTCCCCTGAATTACTCAAAAGTATTTATATAATCTCGGAGCGTACAGGACACATCCCTCTGCTACTGTGCGCCAATTATGGCAATATTACTGGAGTTTGAAAATCTATAAAGTTAACAAGTTTGATCGGCAAAATTGCTGACTTTAATTCTTTTAGGGCTTGATATACATATTTCGCGTGTTTTGTCAAGATACAAAAGTAAGCATTTTCGGTATTTATGGGAATAAAAATCTATTGCCTATTGCCTATTGCCTATTCCTATTGCCTATTCCCCTTCAAAGCTTGATGTCTTTTAAACTATTGCGGGGATTAAACGTGCGACTGGCACGAATTTTCTCATAATATTCCCGTTCACTTGGACTAATTTCTTTTGGTGGCACAACAATAATTTTAACTAATTGATCCGTGCGACCGCCTCCTTTAGGTTTTGGCCATCCTTTGCCCCGTAACCTTAACGACTGTCCTGAACGAATTCCGGCTGGAATATTCATCGTCACCATCCCATCAGGTGTCGGAACTTCAATTGATGTCCCTAAAACCATTTCATCGGGAGTAACCGGAACTTCACAAACCAGATTATCCCCATCAAATTGAAAAAAGCTATGGGGTTGAATTTCCACTTTCAGGTATAAATCCCCCCGTTGTTGATTGTAGGGGTCAAGTTGACCTTGGCCTCTCACTCGAATCCGACTTCCAGGCTTAACTCCCGACGGAATCGTTACCTCTCCAGTTGCAAAGCGTTTTTGTACCCCATGAAAGGCTTCAGCCAGAGTTAGAGTAATAATCGCTTCCGTATCAGCGACAGAGGAAGGATTACGGGTGTTAAATCCCGAACCAAGATCATTACCGTAGGGACTCCCCCCAAATCCAGAAGGGTTTCCAGTTTGAGTCCGATAGGAATAACTACGACTGCTACTACTTCCGGGTCTAGCCCCGGTAGCCCCACGACCTAAAAGACTATTAATAAAATCATCAAAACTGTTAAATTGACTAAAATCAAACCCGCTAACGTCTTGAGCCGAACCCGCACCACCCGGCCAACCTGTCGCTCCAGCTTGATTCCAATATTGACCGAATTGATCATATTTTCCACGTTTCTCAGGGTCGGATAACACCTCATAGGCTTCGCTGACGTCTTTAAAACTCGCCTCAGCTTGCTTATTCCCCGGATTCATGTCCGGGTGATATTTGCGGGCTAGTTTGCGATAAGCTTTTTTAATATCCTCCGCCGTTGCGGTTTTATCTAGTCCTAAAGTCGTGTAGTAGTCTTTGTAGTCAGTCGCAGACATTCTTCCCCTTTCCTCAATACAGTGATAGTGATCCCTAGGCTACTCATTTTTGGATAGTATGCTCCCTGTATATAGGGTATCAAACTTATTAACAGGATTGGGTTCGGTTGTTGCTGATCTAGCGATCGCAATGTCCGAACAAGAGGAGCATCGGTAGCAGGGGGAGTAAACTCTTTCTATTACCCATTACCCATTACCTATTACCCATTACCTTCTAACAAAAACGGAGAGGGAGGGATTCGAACCCTCGTTAAAGTCACCCCTAAACGACATTTCCAGTGTCGCGCCTTCAACCGCTCGGCCACCTCTCCAGGTGGAATATTTCATTTTTACCCACGAAAATATATACTATCATAAATTTCGGAAAGTCAACACGATCTCAGAAATTTTTTTTATGGCCAGTTCCCATCGCGTAGAAATTCATTATCGTCAGACAGGTGAGCGTTTTTATGTCAACGTCCCCGAAGACCGATATATTCTGCAAAGTGCCGAAAATCAAGGGGTAGACTTGCCCTTTTCTTGTCGCAATGGTGCCTGTACCAGTTGTGCAGTAAGGGTAGTTTCTGGGGAGTTGTACCAACCGGAAGCCATGGGACTCTCCCCGGACTTACAGAAACAGGGATATGCGTTACTCTGTGTCAGTTATCCCCACTCCGATTTAGTTGTGGAAACCCAAGACGAGGATGAAGTGTATGAACTTCAATTCGGACGCTACTTTGGTAAAGGTAAAGTTAAAACCAGATTNCCCCTGGACGAAGACTAATCTACTGGATTTCAGGTTTAGAGGAAAATGGTATGGCGCAATAGTATTGGGTTTATTACTCCTGCTGACCAGTTGTTCTCAACCTGACCTTCCNAAAGGCATTTTTACCAAAGTTGAACGGGTGATTAGTGGTCAAACCCTGGAAATTCTTGATAAAACGGCTAAAATTCCGGTGTTGCAACAAGTTAGATTAGCAGGAATTATTGCCCCTGACTTGAAACAAGATCCTTGGNGAACCAGAGCTAAACAACATTTAAAACAACTTTCTGAGGGTAAAAAAATCCTATTAGAAGCAGATTTAACCGCAAAAGATCGCTATGGTCGCATCTCAGGTTATATCTGGATTGACGGAATTTTAATTAATGAACAGTTGCTCAAAGAAGGATATGTTTTAGNAGAAACATCCTCTATTTATCGCCCGGTGACTTCCAATTTCCAGACTCAATATAGTCAAAGGTTTAACTATGCTCAGGAATATGCCCGACTCATGGGAAATGGCATTTGGAACCCCGATAAACCCATGGGTTTAACACCAACGGAATTTCGACAGCAACAGCCTTAGAAGGCAGGGAGTAGTGGGCACAATTATGAATTGGGAATTACGAATTACGAATTACGAATGCTGAAATAATATGACTAAAAATGAATTACAGTTTTTTTTAGATGTTGCCACCTTAGCTGCTCAGGCGGGGGGTGCTGTTTTAAAATACTATTTGGGAAATTTAACAGATGTTCAGGAAAAGGGACGGTCTGGGGATTTAGTCACCGAAGCGGATAAGGCATCGGAAGCGGCGATTTTAGCCGTATTGGAGCGTCATGTCCCTGACCATGGAATTTTAACCGAAGAATCGGGGGAATTGGGTGATTTGAAAAGTCCCTATCTTTGGGCTATTGACCCTTTAGATGGAACCACTAATTTCGCCCATCAATATCCGTTTTTTTCCGCTTCTATTGGATTATTAATTAATGGCGTTCCTCAAGTTGGGGTGATTTATGATCCCTTCCATGATGAATTATTTCAAGCCGCTAAAGGATTAGGAGCAACTTGCAATAATCGTTTAATTAGTGTATCTAAAACCAATAGTTTAGATAAAAGTTTATTAGTCACAGGCTTTGCCTATGATCGCCGAGAAACCACGGATAATAATTATGCCTAATTTGCCCATTTAACCCATTTAACCCAGGGAGTTCGTCGCAGTGGGGCGGCTTCAATTGATTTAGCACATACGGCCTGTGGACGGTTAGATGGCTATTGGGAAAGGGGTTTATCTCCTTGGGATATGGCGGCGGGAATTGTATTAGTAGAAGAAGCGGGAGGGAAAGTAACAGCTTATGATACCAGTCCGTTTCAAATTAGTTCGGGTCGAATTTTAGCAACTAATGGTTATTTACATGAACGGTTAAGTCAAACATTAATAGAAACTCCTGCATTATCGAGTTGGAAAGACAAATAATATGGGGTTAGTAGGGGTAATTCATGAATTACCCCTACTATTTATAACGGTTAAAAAATCGCGGCACAAACCGCCGCCCCAATTAATCCCACTTGAGGATTTAATACTACATAAACGGGAACTTTAGCTAAGATGGGTTTCATGCGTCCTTTATTAGAAAAAGCCTGCATAAATTCAGAAGTTTCTAATAAAGGTAAAATCTTAGGTGCAATTCCTCCAGCAATATATACCCCGCCATAGGGTAATAGTTTTAACGCTAAATTTCCCGCTTCTGCTCCATAGGATTCTACAAAAAGCTGCATGGTTTGTTCTGATAAATGATCCCGTTTTTCTAAAGCAGCTTGAGAAATAGCCGCGGCGGGATCAACTGTTACTTCTGTTAACCCGATTTGATGTTCCCATTCCTTGACAATATCGCTAATTTCTGGAGATTCTGTAGCCATATTGCGATCGCGCCAGCGTTGCGTAGCAGTATCGCGTAAAAACTGATAAATCGCTATAATCCCTGGCCCAGATACCACCCGTTCTACGGATATTCTATCAATACTATGTTTAGCTAATAAATACTTCATTAACTGAAATTCTAATTCATAACGTGGGGCAAAATCCGTATGACCGCCTTCACAGGGATAGACTTTGATTCCATTAACTAAAGGTGTAACAAAACATTGACCTAAGCCAGTTCCCGCCCCAATCACTCCAATAGGTGAATCCGCCTGATGCTGTCCTTTTTGTAATACTAAAAGATCGCTTTCTGGTAAACCCGTAACCCCATATCCTACCGCCTCAAAATCATTAATTAAAGTCACCTGGGAAATAGCTAATTCTGACCCTAAATATTGAGCATCTAAGTGCCAAGGTAAATTAGTTAATTTGGCGGTTTGATGCACTACTGGCCCCGCAATGGCAAAACAGGCTTTTTCGGGATGCAGATTCTCTCCTAATTGTTCCTGGGCTTCCTGTAAAAATTGTTTTACAATGGGAACTAAATCAGGATAATCCCCACTTAAATAACGAGATTCATAGAGGGTTTTTAATCGCTCTTGGGTTTGGCTATCTTTCACAATTTCCGTCCCATCCACCAAGCGCAAAATCGTTTTTGTTCCCCCAATATCTCCGGCTAATAATAATGTCATACTTACAGTGATTAATGTTTTATCTCCCCTATTGTGACATATAGGAATAGAGATCACGGATTTAAGAGGATTTTACGGATTTCACGGATTTTAATCTGTGTTAATCTGCGTAATTCGCTTAAATCCGTTATAGGTAATGGGTAATAGACGAATAACTGATAACTGTGTAAGAATAGAGCTATAGCAATCCTATTTGAGTTGTCATATTTTTTCAAATTTAACCCTGACTGTAGGGGTAATTCATGAATTACCCCCTACCACGATTGATTTAGAATTGCTATAGTCAAATTGTAAATATAGTTATAGAGTACAATGCTGGTGCAGTCGCGTTCACAAACTCAATCTTCCGTGGTCGATTCATCAAAACCCAAGATCGATTATGATGTCGTTATTGTTGGGGGTGGAATTGTTGGGGCAACTTTGGCTTGTGGGTTGAAAGATTCGGGGTTGAAAATAACAATAATTGAATCCCAACAGCCAGAGGTTGCCATTAGTAAAAAACAGGCTTATGCTTTGACTTTACAAACGGGACGTATTCTTAAATCTATTGGGGTTTGGGATGAAATTGTCACAAAAATTACTACCTTTTATCAGATTAATTTAAGTGATTCTGATTATCATAGAGTAGTGCAGTTTATGTGTCAAGATTTGGGAACAGATCAATTAGGATATGTCGGTGAACATGGGATAATTTTATCGGCAATGTATGAATTTTTATCCCAATGTCCGAATATTTCTTGGCAATGTCCGGCTAGTTTAAAGAATGTTAATTATCACCCCGATTATGTAGAAGTTGAAATCGAAAATCAAGGTGATCTTAACACTTTTTATGGTAAAATTATTGTAGCAGCCGATGGTTCTAAATCTCGATTACGGGAAGAAGCGGGAATTAAAACCCACGGTTGGAAATATTGGCAATCTTGTATTGCGATGACGATTAAAACGGAAAAATCTCATCAAAATATTGCTTTTGAAAGGTTTTGGCCAAGTGGCCCCATGGGGGTTTTACCCTTACCCGGAAATCGCTGTCAGGTGGTGTGGACGGCTCCCCATGCTGAAGCCCAGGCTTTAAAGGAGTTAGATGAAACGGAGTTTTTAAAGTTATTAGAATATCGCACCGGAGGATTATTAGGAAAGTTGGAATTATTGAGCGATCGCTATGTTTATCCAGTACAATTAATGCAGAGCGATCGCTATATTCAACACCGATTAGCTCTAGTTGGAGATGCCGCCCATTGTTGTCATCCCGTAGGAGGACAGGGTTTAAATATGGGGATTCGGGATGGGGGAGCTTTAGCAGAAGTGTTGAAAATAGCTACTCAAAAAGGCGAGGATATTGGGCAAAAACGGGTGTTAAAACGGTATGAAGGTTGGCGACAAAAGGAGAATTTAATTGTTTTGGGATTAACGGATTTCTTAGATCGAACTTTCTCAGGAAATTGGACTCTAAAAGTTGGTTTACGTCGCCTGGGATTAGGGGTATTAACCAAGGTGCAAATATTCCGCTATTTGGCATTAAGATTAATGACAGGTCTAATCGGTCGTGCGCCAAAACTTAACCCTTAAATCCATGGATAAACCGGAAATAGAATTAATTTCGCGTCGAGATTTTGTAAAATATTGTGGGGGTTTGGGATTTGCGCTTTTAGCCAATCCTTCAACCTCTATTCTTGATATTATCCCAACCTCAACTCCCCATTTAACTATGCAGTTAGACTGGAAATATAATGTTCAATTTGCAGGGTTACTATTAGCAGATTATTATGGATTATATAAACAACGGGGATTAAAGATTGAGATTCTACCTGTAAATTCAGATAGAAATGTATTTGAACAAATAGCAGAAAATCCGTTAATATTAGGCTGTGGGGAACAGGATGCTATTTTAGCCGCCCAAGTGCAAGGATATCCGGTTAAAGCGATCGCAACTATGTTTCAAGCATCCCCTTTGGGGTTAATGTCTATTCCCGAAAAAAATATCCATTCTCTTAATGATTTGGTTGGGCAAAAAGTTGGGATTCATGGAAACATAAAAAAAGTCATGGAATTAATAATTAATGCCAATGGTTTATCACCTCAAGATATTGAAATTGTCCCGATTTCCTATCAGGATAAATATGATCGATTACAAAGTGGGGAATTAGCAGCCGTTCAATGTTATAGTGTTGATGAACCCATTGGTTTTAGCTANAAAACTGGAATTAAACCCAATATTTTAAAATTCAGCGATTATGGATATGATGCCTATGTNCAGGTNATTTTTGCCCATCAACAGTTATTAGACCATCATTCTGAATGGGTGAATCAGTTTTTAAAAGCATCTTTTGCNGGATGGAAATTAGCCCTAGATAATATTAATCAAACGGCTAAAATTGTCGTTGATGTTTATACAAAACCCGATAGTCAATATCACAATTTAGATTATCAAACCAAATCTTTACAGTTAATTGCTGATTATCTTACCTGCGGAATTAACCCTGAGCAGATCGGTTATATTTCGGCAAACCGTTGGCAAGAAATGTCAGAAAAACTGGCTCAATATGGTATAATTGATCGGGTTCCATCATTAACAGATTCCTTGGATTCTAG
>JGI24766J26685_10000450_pt1 | contig 11806 bp, 14 predicted proteins | sample SanBayMetagenome_FD_26685 | JGI IMG/M metagenome (IMG submission 26685)
CCACCGTTCTCGATGTACACTTTCTCGTCCGTGCCTACCGCTAGGAAGTTATCTTGGTACGTCGTAATCCAGTTCCACATCTGACGGCACACACCGTCGAACGTGTTAGGTGTAGCCTTGACCCAGCCACCAAGCTTCTCAGGATAGCCTGAGCGAAACCGTATCTTGTCGCACTCGTACCAGCCGCCCTCGTTGGAGTAGTCGGTCTGGTCGCGGTTCACACCGGGCTTAAACTGGAGCTTGATGAAGGGCATTAGGGTGTCGCGTCCGCGTCAAGGGTTATGGTAGCAGTAGCAAGCACAGTAGTAGTGCCTACTTTCCGAATTTGCGCCGTAAAGACACACTGACCTGAGTTGGGCACGGCGAACTGAAGCGTCCACGTCTGCGTGGTAGAAAGCGCAACCCAAGACCCGGTAGTTCCAGAAGTCAATCCGCCGCTCACAATAGTGATAAACACTTCGTAGTTGACGGCTTGAGCTGTTGGTGTGCACCATGTCTCAAGTGTAGTGAAAGTGGTATTTACCAATGATTGTGCAAGGCCACCGGAAGTAAGACGGTAACCTGCAGTTGCAGCGCGTGCGCCGCCTGTAAAATCACTTATAAACTGGTCGGATATAAAAATGGTAACCGCGCTCTTACCGTAAAAGTTAGTCGGCATGACAATAGCACCGGAAGCAACCCCTGCCAGTGTGCGCACGTTGGTGTCGTTCAGCGAAACCTGAGCCGTGGCTGATTGGCTTAGCTCAAGGTTGATAGACTGCCCTGCAGTGCTACCCCCTAAGCTAATTGGCCCCGATGAGTTGAGCGTCATTTCTTAAGCGCCTCCACTTCAGCCTTTAACTCCGCAATCGCGGCAAAGGCAACGGCAACCAGTTTCTCATAGTCAACGGCCAGTGTGCCGTCGCTACGCTCGCGGACAGCTAGTGGGAATACTGCCTGCACATCTTGTGCAATGACACCGAAGTCTGACTTGGTTACGAAGTAGCCATCCTCGCCACCATGCTCCGCAATATAAGCATCGGTCCAGTCGAAGGTCTTGCCCCCAACTGCTGACACAATACCAAGTGCGTTCTGGATGGGCTGTACGTTTTCCTTCAGGCGCGCATCTGACGAGTAGAAGGCCGTGACGTTGTTAGTCGCACGGATTTCACCCGCAGTACCAGAGCCAGCGGTACCAGCGCCTATCGAGTTAAATTGGACGTTTGACCCAGTACCAAGGCCAAGAGCAGTTGCGGCAGCAGAGGCAGTTGTCGCACCTGTACCACCGTTGGCTACCGCGAGCGTGCCGCTAAGCGTAAGCGTGCCGGATGTTGTAATAGGTGAACCGCTAAATGTGAGGCCCGTTGTGCCGCCAGATGCAGCCACAGACGTTACTGTACCACTACCACCCGAAGCTGCGATGGTGATTGTACCGCTACCATTTGTGATAGTGATGCCCGAGCCTGCGGTAAGCGTTGCCTTAGTCAGGCCGCTGCCGTTGCCGATAAGCAGTTGCCCGTTGGTGTATGAGGTTTGACCTGTACCCCCGTTGGCGACAGGCAGTGTGCCTGTGACTTGTGTACTGAGGCTAACGCCTGACAGAGAGCCACCCAAAGTAAGCGAACCCGAAGTGGTTACCGTGCCAGTGAGCGTAATGCCGTTGACCGTACCCGCACCGCTGACAGAGCTTACACTACCTGAGCCAGTCCCTACGGCTACGCCGTTAATAAATAGGCCGGTAGCGTTGACTGTACCCGCACCACGTGCGCCTAGGGTAGGTGAACCGACCTGCAATCCGCTTGCTGGGTTTAGCGAGGTTATGTCCGAGTTAGCACCCGAAGCCGCTGCGCCAAGGTTAGTCCGAGCAGTCGCCGCGTCGGTTGCACCTGTGCCGCCATTAGTTACAGCAAGTACAGTGCCAGACCAGTTAGAGTTGTTGATGGACGAAAGGACCGCAAGTGAGCCAAGACCCAGACTGGTCCGTGCATCCGTAGCATTGTTAGCCCCAGTGCCGCCAGAGGCGACCGGCAGCGGAGTTGATAGGTTTAGTGCGCCAGCGATTGAAAGCGATGACAAGTGATTGGTGACATCAACCACATTAACGCCGTCGCTATAGACCCACATAGTCTTGCCCGCTGGGACGGTGATACCCGTACCCGCAGAGGTCTTAACCACGATGCTATCTGCACAACTGTTCTGGACGATATACGGCTTTTCAATCGAAGGGACCACGAGGTTACGAGTTGACCCGCCAGTTGTCCCTATGCAGACTAAGCGCATGTTGCGCGCCGTCTGGGATGTGTTGGTGTTAGTAAGCGCAAGCGTGACGTTGCCGCTGGCAAAAGTAACATCCGCAGAGCCTACGATAGCCTCTTCCAAAGCAGTGCCTAGGTTGACGTTCGTGACGTCACCCCACGTGGTCGAGTTCTCGCCCGTGGCCATCAACTGGATTTTGAGGTTGCTGTACGTACTTGCCATCTTCGTTCCTTACGTAGGGATTTGCACCCAAGTCACAGTGTTGCCATCGTTCACTTGCACCCAGTTATTAGTCTGGGCGTCATCAACCGGTATCCAGTTGGGGGTTTGATTGTCATTAATAACGCTCCACACCAATGGGGTTGAGACCAATGCTGCAGCTTGTACACCAGTGACAAGGACTTTACAACTAGCTACGACAGTAGCTGTACCTACCTGACCGGTAGCCGCTAAGCCTGTTACGCGTATATTCTGAGCTAGGCGCACAACCACAGAGGCAAGAGAAGCGGTGGCTTCCAACCCAGTGACAGTTACGTTTGCTACGCCCGAAGTGGCTACCGAACCGATTTCACCAGATGCTGTGACGCCAGATACTGCAACGGGCGTAGAAAGCGCTACGCTTACGGTGCCTAAAAGTGCTTGAGCGGATACGGATGTAAGGGCAGTTGTAGACGTTGCTTGTACAAGCACGGAGCCAAGGGAGGCGGTGGCTTCTACGCCTACCGGGAATACCTTAAAGGTAGTCCTGATTTGTACCGTACCTATCTGACCGGTACCAACGTCGTCATTAGGGTCTACGGATATACTGCCGCCCGCAGAAACGCCCACGCCATCGTCGATGACGTCAAGCGTAAACCCGGTTAGCTCTACAGCTACCCGGTTGGTTTCTTTGATGTCGGAAAATGCTGACCCTGAGAAAGGAGAGAAACCGAACATGCCTTATCCCCTCCTTTCTTCAGTGGGTCAGTACGTAACTTTCTTAGTCTTGGGCAGCGACACGCTTGGACTTAACCGACCAAACAGCAGCGACGATAGTGGCAACAGCACCGGCAATAGCCACGGCAGTTTCAGAGTCGATATAACCCTTACCTACGAGGACACCGCCAGCTGCAGCCAAAATGGTGCGTACTACACCGTAGACTTCGTTCTTATCCATAATAAACTCCTTATGCTTCGTTTGCGGAGACTTTTCCGCCCTTCATAAAAACATACTTGCCAAGTACCGGCTCATCTTTAGGCCAGCGACATGCGACAAGACGGCTTTTACCAAGCTTCATTATGTTTACAGCATTACCTTGGTTACCGCCAAGCACATAATAATGCCCCGTGTCTTCACCTACATAGAAGCCAACATGCCCACCACCTGCACGGTCAAAGACAAGGATAGCTCCGGGAGCTACGCGGTCACGGCGTAGTAGCGAGCCGTAGTCCGACCAAGCCTTAGCGCGCATGTAGTACTTAGGGTAAGGCAGACCGGCTTCAGCCATGCAGTGTGCCACAAACACGCCNCACCAAGGNGTCTCATCNTCCCGCCACCAAGCACGTAGTTTAGAAAGCCAGCCTTGAATAACTTTGCTGTGCGCAGGACCGGGGATTTCCTTGGTACCTACGAGTTTCTCAGCAATGACGAGCCACCGAGGGTCAGACATAATTAAGCTTCTCCGGTTGGTAACGTAACCTCTACCCAAGCCAATGTGGCTTCATCCCAATAGTAAGGCTTGCCGTCGTCTGGGTATGCTGTTGGTGCGTCCCACAGGCAGGTGTCTTCGTTCAGCGTCCATGATGGGAAAGGTTGCGGCGCATAAAACGCATCGCGCTCTGCATCGTAGGTAAACCCGATGCCAGCATAGTTTTTGCGTAGCGGACGGCCTTCGGGGTGCTGACCGCCATAGGTGTTATACGAGGTCTGCACCCAAAGCGAGGGATCGCCAAATAGGCCCGTGTCGATAACGTCCTGTTCGATGACCAGAACCTCTGTGACGATGCCGTTTTCTATTTTTGCAAAATGCGCCATGATAAATCCTATGCGAACGTAATTGTGCCAGATGAGTTGAATTGGTAAATTGTGTTACCACCGGATGTTGTGATTGTCGGTGAGCCTGTAGTTGAGGTCGCTGGGACAATAGATGAAATGATAACAACACCAGAGCCGCCAGCAGCATTACTACCAAATGCAGCTTTACCACCACCGCCACCGCCAGTATTGGCTGTTCCAGCAACTGGCGCTACTGATGTTCCGCCTCCAGCACCGCCTCCGCCTGTTCCGCCAGCGGGGCCGCTTGCCGCAAAAATACTACCGCCGCCACCGCCGCCAGCGCGAGTTATTGATGTTCCTGTGATTGACGAAGCTAAACCATTACCGCCACGAGTAGGCACGGTTGATGGCCCATCAGGTCCAGCTTCACTAGCCCCACCGCCTCCAGCACACGCAAAACTGTCAGCATTGTTACCGCCTTTGAAGCCTTGCCCAGCAGTTCCTGCTCCTCCGGTAGTTGGTCCATAACCACCAGCGCCACCGCCAGACCCTCCAGAAACTCCGTTGGCCTCTGTACCACGGCCACCACCAACGGCGGTTGTACGCCCAGTAACTGAAGAGTTACCACCATTACTTCCGGCGCTACCCCCAGCACCGACAGATACGGTCAGTGTGCCTGTGGAATATGTTACGGTTTCACTAACGTATCCGCCAGCACCGCCGCCGCCCGTATAGTTGGTGCTGGCGTTTCCGCCACTACCGCCGCCAGCAATAATTAAGTAAGAGACTGTGGGGGTGGACACCGTTCCAACTGTGCTATTCCATTCGTTTGTACCTGTCTTAAATAATTGCAAAGTTGTGTTTACGGCAAGAATTGATGGGTTAGAAATAGCCCCTACGCCGTTTTGTATTACAGATATGCCAGTTGTAGATAAAACGATGGAATTAGTTCCCCTATTCACAATCGTAATAATAGTACCAATCGGGAACGCGACCGATGCGTTTGTCGGAATTGTGATCGTCTGAGCGCCAGTGTTGGCCGAATATATCTGCTTTCCTGCATCGCCAAGAACGAGCGTGTAGTCGCCGTTCTGCGCGTTCTGCGGGTAGGCCACCGCGCTTGATGGGGCTGCGCCAGATACCCAGCCTGTGCCGTCGCTAGTCAGGATGTTACCAGCAGTACCCGGTGAAGTTAGTCCTGTGCCGCCGTTGCTCGCAGGCAGTGTGCCTGAAGCCGTCGATACGCTTACCGGAGGAATGATACTTGAGAGGGTGGTCATGCTGTGTAACTTCCCGATGAATTAAATTGCATAATAGTGTTAGCGCCAGAAGTCGTTACAGTAGGTGAACCTGTTGTTGTGCCGCTATAGCTGGCAGTTGGTACGGAGATAATGACAACTCCAGAGCCGCCTGCACCGCTGGCACTAACACCGTTGGTACCTCCTCCGCCGCCACCAGAACCTGTATTAGCTGTAGCCGATGTTGCAACTGCTGAGTCAGTACCACCGTTACCCCCGCCGCCGGAACCCCCCGGCGCTGAAGTAGCGTTGTATATCTGCCCACCACCGCCACCGCCAGCGCGTGTGACTGAAGTGCCTGTGATTGATGAGGCAGCGCCAGCGCCTCCACTGCCAGCGGTGGTGCTAACTCCACTCCCACCAACAGCCGAAGCACCGCCGCCACCGCCGGTTGCGTTAGAAACAGATGAAGAAGAACCTCCACCATTGTTACCCTGTCCAGCGGTACCGGTACCACCGGCCCTAGAAGAACCCCCACCTGCGCCACCTCCGGAACCTCCGGAACCCCCAGTAGTGCTAGTCCGCGAACCAAAACCACCACCGACAGCAGTTGTAAACCCGGTGACTGTGCTGCCTGCTCCGGCACCTCCATCGCTAAAAGCAGTTCCAGCGGCCCCGCCCCCACCTACGGTAACGGTGTATGTCTGCCCCTTTGCGAATGTTTGGGCGGAAAGCGGAACGTAACCACCGGCACCACCACCGCCGCCGGTCCCAGCCCCACCGCCACCGCCCGCGATAATAAGCAGGTCGGCGCTATAAGTACCTCCGCCAATACCGGCGGTGTACGAGCCAGATGAGTTAAACTGCAATATGACGTTACCGCCACTAGACGTAACTACCGGGGAACCAGTGAACGTGCCTGAATAGTCTGCAGCAGGTATAGACATGATGAATACGCCAGAGCCGCCTGCGCCGCCAATGCGGAATGTGCCGCCACCTGTACCGCAGCCGCCACCGCCACCACCTGTGTTAGCTGTACCTGCAGAGCCATTAGCATCTGCGCCGCCGTTACCACCACCGCCCGCACCACCTGTTCCGGCTGTTCCAGATAGACGTTTACCGCCTCCGCCTCCGCCTCCGCGAGTTACGGACGTTCCTGTAATGGAGGACGCAGCACCAGCACCGCCATTACCCCCACTGGTGAACCCGTTAGAACCGACTGCGCTGGCTCCGCCGCCACCGCCTCCAGTTTGCTGGTCAGCATCGACACTGCTGCTATATCCTTGCCCGCCAGCAAAGCCTTGCCCCGCAGTGCCTGCTGCACCTGAACTAGGCCCCGTTGTGAAGAAAGTACCTGCGCCGCCGCCACCAGAGCCGCCCGTTGAGGGGTTAGTAGGCGCGCCACCACCTCCCGCGCTAGTGCCACCACCACCTCCACCAATAGATGTAAGCCCAAGGGCTACAGAGTTGCTACCGTTGTTACCGATAGCTACGCTTCCGGGCGCGGCACCACCAGCACCGATAGTAAATGAGTATGTTGTTCCGGTACTAATCGTAGCCGTACCGGTAAGGTAGCCACCAGCGCCGCCGCCGCCTGTACCAGTATTAGTATTAGCCGAACCCCCTGAAGCGCCGCCAGCGATGAGTAAATAGCTTATACTTTGGGAGACTACCACACCCCCCGCGCCGAGCAGAGCGCACATAATCCCAGTCATCAGGTGACCCCTGCGCCTGAGATGAACCAGCGGTCTGTGCCAACCTTAATAATTGTAGCCACACTGCCGATAGCCAGTGTACGGTTGCCTGTTGTGGCAGCGCCTGTACCCGCGAGAATTAAAGTGACGCCGCCAGCCGGGGCCAGTGTCTTAGTCGCGTCTTCGTTAATAATAGTAATCGCCGCGCCGATGGGGAACGCAGTTGTTGCGTTAGCTGGGATGGTAACAGTGAAAGCGCCAGCAGTTGTATAGACGTTCTTGCCCATGTCAGACAGTGCCAGCGTGTAAGTTGATACCTGTTGATTTTGCGGCAATCCGCGATAACCAAGACTGTTGGCAGCGATAGTGCCGCTTGCGGTAATTGTTACGTCTTGGTCGAGTGCGGTTATGTCTGTGTTTGCACCTGACGCGGCAGCGCCAAGGGCTGTTAAGGCTGCTCCTGCTGTGGTCGCGCCAGTGCCGCCGTTCGCTATGGCAAGCGTACCCGTCAGGTCGCTTGTTGGAATAGTAGCAGAAGCGGTAAGAGGTGATGTGCCGCTACCCTTAACGTATCCAGTCAGGGTGGACGCGCCTGTGCCGCCACCCGCCACCGAGACAATACCTGCACCTGAACCGCCTACTTGCGCGTACACATCCCACGTCGTACCGCTGTAGACAAACTGCACGCTGACACCAGAGATGTCGCAAGTAAGGTCAGTGGCCGAGCCGTTGATGGTCGAGCCGTTACGGCCAACTGTAAGGTTATTTGTGGCCCATGAATTTGCGCTATCGACAACGATAACTTGGTCGCCGACGGCTGGGGTGGCCGGAAGCGTAACCGTGAACGAGCCGCCGCTAGTGTCGGTCTGCACGCCGTCGTTGGCGGAAGCGGTGAAGTTCGAGGTCTTGACCGTAGTATAGGTGATGCCGCCAGCCGCAGGGGGCGACGACGTCCACGCGGTTCCGTTGCTGGTGAGTACGTTACCCGTAGTGCCCGGTGAGGTTAAACCTGTGCCGCCATTAGCAGGGGGGAGAAGGCCAAAGCCGTCCGAGATGGACTTACCGGCAGGGTAGTCACAGAACACATCTTTAGTGCCTGCGGCAAAGTCTACGAGCGAACCGCTATTGCTGGACGCAAGCACAGTATCACGCGAAAGCGTGGGGCCAGCGCCAAGATACGTACCAATGCCGACTTCCCACTGACTACCCCCGTTAATCGTGTAGTACGTGGTATTGCCGTTGCCGACCGCACTAAAGGTCTGATACCCCGTAGGCGAGGTACCACTGAGCGTTATCGTACCTGTACCAGTGGTAGTGGTAGTATCGCGTACGCGGTCAGCAACATTTAAGGGCATTGGTTTTCCTTATACGATGCGGATAATGGCAGTGGTATTAGAAGCCGTTGGGAAGATGATGGTGAAGTCGCCGTCTGTCGAAGATTTATCCGAACCGAAGTCCAACGAGGCAACTGCAGCGTTCGTCAGCGTAGTGTTCGCGTTCGAGTTAGCCGAAGGCGTCGTGTTGTAGATGAGTGCGCCGCGTGCCGTGATGGTCGAGTTTGCGAAGGTCAAGTCGGAAAAGTCCGTGAACCCTGTACCCGAAGACGCGTTGTTGTTCGACGTCACAACACCAAGATTGACCAGCGTACCACCGCCAGCAGTGTAGTTAGTGCCTACTACTTCGTCAGACGCAGTGTACGCGGTGGTGTTGGCGTCAATCGAAGCCGACGAAGTATACATCGCCAACTTAAAGGTATCACCGCCTACGCGGAAGTCGTGCACAGCAAGCATAAGCTCGGCCTTAAACGACGTGGACATTGCTTGGGTAATTGCCATCTTAAGGCCTCCTTATGTATCGAGTATGGCGGTTAACTCTGGGTACCCCGCCTGTTTAAACTTATTCACCAGAGTTACGTTGTGGGACCGCACTGCCTCGTGCATATAATGCACAAGCACCCCACGGATGCTATCTTTGAAGGCTTCAGCTTGGTCGCGGATAGCTGGGTGTGCGTTGCTGCCCACATAGATAATCTTATCCAGCGCACGCTCGGCAACTTCCTCCGGCGTTTGGCCACGCCCTTGGGTAGCCATAACCATGACACTTCCGATTTCGCTAGAACCGTTAAACATCTATATCTCCTACTGGACCGGATACCGCGCCTGTGGCGTCCGGTACATGTCTTGACGGTTCTTACCTTCACCAAGCTGTTTGAGCATACCCATCGCGTCGTTGTACCGCTTCTGGTACTCTGCGTTAATATCCTGCTCGCCCTTCATAAAGATATACGCTTCTATGAGCGCACCGTAAAGCAGCGCGCTGTCGAAGTTATCACCCAACCAGCTTGTGCCAGCAGTTACGATGGACTCTGGGTAGTAGAAGTAATGCAGTTCGACTGCATAGTTTGCGTCTGGCGTCGGCCCCAAGATGTACGAGTTCTCGTCAAAGTAGGCGTAGTGTGTGGGTATGCCTGTCGTGCTCGGGTTAGGAAACGACTGCCGGATAAAGCTGACGTCCTTGTTGAGCAAATACTCGTAGCGCCCAGTAGCGTCGATAACCGCCATGGAGAAGTTAGCCAGCCAATCTGAAGGCACAGACAGGTATTTATTGCCGGATGTCATGTTACCCGTCACGTTCTTGCGCAAGTCAAGCAACTGCACCGCGTTAAAGATGCGTTGCTCAGCCTGTTCTATAAACGTGTTAATCTGTTCCGCAGACGTCAAAGTCACCGTGGAGCCGGTAGGGCCGGTCCATGAGGTGTTGGGGAAGTCGTTTTCGACGTACCCTTTGATTGTCTCGAACAGTTCAGAGTAGTTCATTATGCCAGTTTCTTGCTGCTATGCGTGCCCTTGGTAGCCGCGCCAGTGCCGCGAGTCTTCACAGTCTGTGTGTTAGCTACGTTATTTGGATAGCCGTTATTGTTCTTCACAATCGGCACCGTTTTTGGCTTGTAGTCCATATTATTTACCCCGCGAAGATTTCTTCTGGTTGGCGATTTTGGCAAGATTGCGACCCATGGTCTTCATCTGCATGTTGGTTTTGCCGCCCTTGGCGAGCTTGGTCATAGGCTGGCCCTTGTGCTTCGCACGCTCGTGCTTGTGCACGGCTTTAGCAACCATAGCCTTGTCCTGCTTCAAATCTTTCTTATCCATCACTAATTCTCCGTCTCGATTGTTACGGTCCCTACTTGACCACTACCTAATAGCGTATTTGGAAGACCAAATAAACCCAAAGGATTATTTAACCCTACAGGGTCCCACCCCCACTGAATTATGCGACTACCGTCACTTGGGTTGTTGTTCGGATTGAGACCCGCTTGGTAATAGCTGTTGTCTGGGCGTGGGTTGCGTAGAGCTTGTGGGTCATCCACGGGATACATACCAAGCTGCAACTGCGGCTGGTCAGGTTCCCAGCATGTAGGGCACACCAGAATGTTGACGTTTTTGGTCTTAATGACGAGCCGCTTGAGTTCCTTCAGCTTATAGCGGAAGTTACAACGGTCGCACTGGGCGATTGCCCACTTACCAGATGCAAACCGATTAGGCACACGTCACCGGAAATACTGACGAGGCGCGAGGCGTAACGGTGCCTTCTCACGGTCCTCGTCAGCAGCCTGTAGCCAGAGTTCTTCGTACTGCGCCTTTAACCCATCCGAACGCTCAAGCGCGCCGGGGATTTTCAGGGATAGGTGATACGCGAGACCAGCCACCATACAAGGGATGAACCTAAACGGTATATCTTGCGTAGTAACACCATCACCAGCATCCTGTAAGCGGCGCAAGCGCCAGTAGACAAAAGTATAATAATTGCTCTGGTCTGGAGCTGGCCAGACGTTAATCGACGGATGATCGACACCCGTAGTCGAGTTAGTGCCCGCAGGGCGTCCACCTGCCGGATAGGTCGCACCTGACTGACGGTTAATCCATACTTGAATAGGCCGACCCTGCGCGTTCTTGTTCGGGATTGTAGAGTACGTATCAACGCTGATACGGTTAATTGTAATGTCGGTCTGCTGCTCACCGGTCTGGGTGCGCACGACATGCTCAAGTAGGTCTATAGTGTCTACAGGCAGCTCATAAACAATCTGCCCCTGCACCATGGGGATTGACCCCTGCTCGATGGTCCATAGGTTAATACCACGGTTAGCCCACTCAATAGTGAGCAGGTTGAGGCTACGGCGCGCAGTACGTAAGTCATAGCCCGTGCGAAGCTCAGCCCCACAACGCTCAAAAGCCTCTTCGACTAGTTCGTTGAGGTCGAGGTTAAATATGCTGGTGCCCGAGGTAGTCATCTGTATTTCGCTGCCTTCTTCGCTATGGCCTTCGGCTGCTTAACAAACTGCTTGCCCGCTTTTATGCCTGCGCGTTTCGCCTTACTTGTAGCAGAGTATTCCTGAGAACTCAAAGCCTCACGTGCTTTCTTAGGCAAGTAGCGCTCGCCTGTTGCTTTTGCCCCCTGTGTGGACGGCTTGCCGGACTTAGTGCCCCAGTCCTCTTTGGTCCATTTAGACAAGGATTTCTGAGCTTCTGTCTTCGGGCCACTGTAGCCGCCGCCAGACTTCTTGTACCGTTGGGTCGCAAGCTGGGCTTTACGGGCAGACCATTGACCCGCGTTTCCACCCTTCGTGCCAGCCTTTACGCTGGCAACGATACGCTTCCACTTAGGTT
>JGI24766J26685_10000451_pt1 | contig 11798 bp, 16 predicted proteins | sample SanBayMetagenome_FD_26685 | JGI IMG/M metagenome (IMG submission 26685)
GAAGGACAGACTATCGCACTTCCCAACCACAAAATCCTTGTGGCAGATTTGCGGAAATCCCGTCCCGATCTGGATGCGGACAAGCAGTTCGCTCCACTCCATGTTCCCAAGAATGGTTACAAGGTGATCAATAATCGTGAGGTGATAGAGTGCATGAAGGAATCCTTTGCTGGTCTTGATGTAAAAATCACGACTGCTGGCACTCTGGAAGGTGCGAAGAAGTTCTTCGTCTCTGTTGATATTGGTGACTCCGATCTCATCATCAACAAGGACAACTTCAAAGCATATGTCAACTTCATCACTGGTCACGATGGAACTCTGGCGATGACTGCTTATGATTCGGTCATCCGTATCGTTTGCATGAATACGCTGATGGCATCACGCCAAGCGGCTGGCGAGGTTGGTTTCTCTGTCTATCATACCAAGAATGCAGACTTGGCNATGAAGAACCTTCCCGAACTCTTCAACGCTATCCTCAAAGGACGCGCCAACTTGAAGGAAGTCATGGAGTATCTGGAGAGCAACAAGTGCGACCACAATGATGCGCTTGCGATGGCGGCAGGTTACTTCTGCTTGGAGACAGACAAAGCAGAACTCTCCACTCGCTCCATGAATGCCGCCCAAGGTATCGCAACCTTGTTCACTCGCGGAATCGGTAACAAGGGTGAGACTCTGTATGATCTGGCGAACGGAGCAACAGAGTATTGGACGAGTGGTGAGGGAACAGGCAAAGGCAAGACCTCTGTTGCTGACCGCACTTACCGCTCTGTCATGGGAAGTGCGGCAACCCACAAGGAATCCTTTGTGGCAATGCTGGCGAACGATGATCGTCGCAAGGACGCTCTGAAGATCGGCAAGCAAGCTATCGCACTCTCACTCGCAAGCTAAAGGATAGGAAACAGAAACCCACTCTCGAAAGGGAGTGGGTTTTCTTTTGTCAACAAATATTTCTATTGTCATACAAAACCTGTTGCAATAGAACATCGTGTAAAAATAGAACATGGTGTTGCAATACCGCGAGTGTGTATGCGTGTATTGTCATACAAAACCATGAGTTGTAGAGTTTTGTATGACGATAAAAATAGTTGAAAATAGATATTGCAATAAATTCTGATTGGAATATATTGAAAGTCCAATGACACTACTAAACACACAAGAAATCCTTCGCTGGAATACTGGAGCGCATTACACAGAACATGGTCAACGCATCGCAGCTATTGCTGTAGATGGTGGGGTTTTCATGTCCGATAAGGATAGGGGGCTTCATTACTTCTTTCCCGAATGCCCCTTTCATCAGTCGGAGATCATGCGCCGTTACCTTTACAATGAGAATTGTAAATACGATTCTCCCAGTGTTCGAGAGTTCGGACAATGGGCATTGATTGAATTGATGCACAAAGGACAATAAAATAACCAACCGAGAGGGAGTCGAAAGACTCCCTCTTTTTTTGTCATACGAAACTTTGTATTGTCATACAAAACTGGTAGAATTGTATTGTCATACAAAACCCTCCATCACAGCACATTACATTTCGTATGACAAGACAAACTTGTATTGTCATACAAAACCCCCTCCCCCCATAACCCCCTGTTATTGAGTTTTTTGGGTTTTGTATGACAGGAAAAATAGTTGAAAATTTTTCTTCCAAAATAATCCAAATGGAATAACTTGGTTTCAGTCGAAAGCACGATGCCGACGACGATCAACAAACCAACCATCACCACTACCATGTATACACCAGACAACGAAAAAAATATCAGCAAAGCACATTCCCGCTTCAAAGTAGCTCGTTCTATCAAAGCGGATGGAAACCACAACAAAGTAGTCCACTACCTCGGAGGAGTTTCTACCGAAACTGATTTCGAGTCTTACTTCTCGAAACAGAACACTACCTTCGTTCGTTATGAGAGGACACCATGCGACCTTCCAAAAGATTACTGCCATGCTTGGAAGTTCGTTCTATCTCCTGCCAATTCTCGCCATACATTCCACATGGAATTGAATCAAAAGAATCCGAATCAATATGGCTACTTTGCGAATGCAGATTTTTTCACAGAGTCACAAAAGTTCATGCAACTGCCACAGATCATCGCAGAGAAAAACTATTTCTGGTTGGATTTTTGCGGAATGCCTTCTGATTCTCTCATCGGTCAAGTCAATGATTTTGTCAAATCCTACAATGATTTTGCGGAGGAAATTTACTTGACATTCTACATGAATCCAAGAGGAAAAGAGGATGTAGAACAAGCGGTGAATCAATATGGTTCATCCATCAAGGAAAGAGCAAAATCTGTTTGCGATACCTTGAAGAAAAAAATTTCCGTTGACATATATTCCTTCAGCGTGTTGGATGTATATGTCAATGGGAGATCACCAATGGCAGTAATCAAAATGAAAAAGAAAATGAAAAAGACAAAAAACAAAATCAGCAAAAACCCAATCTGCAACTCTGAGAACTATGCTCTGATGCGCGACAAGGGATTCACCAACCTCGAAATCCAGACAATGTGGGGAGTGCCACAAATGGCAGTAGCCGCATATCAAGCATGGAACACGATGGGAGGGAAGACATGGAATGACCAGCAACGCGAACTCGAAACGATTCGCCTTGGCCGTCGAGTCTGCAAGAACACCATCACTCTGGAAGATGAACACGATCCAGAAAACGGAATGATCTAAACCTCAACCGAGGGGAGTCGAAAGACTCCCCTCTTTTTTTTGTCAACAGATATTTCTCTTGTCATACAAAACCCTCCATATTGTTTTGTCATACGAAACCATCCCAACTCCAAGAGCCAGAAATAGTTTTGTATGACAGAAGAAAAAAAGCTTGACAGAAATAAAAAGGTTGATCTATCGAGTTTTGTATGACAGGAGAAAAAAATAAAAATTTTTGTTGTCATGTTCGGTGATTGTGGTAGAGTGAATACATCGAAAGCAATCAAGCCTTCGATAAACAAAAATCAAAAATAGACAAATATGAGCAATATCAAAATCAGAGCAATCGACCAACTCCGCGAAGCTACCGAAAAGGGATGCAAGTTTATGACATTCCTTTACACGACAAAAGGGACTGGCGAGACAAGCAAGTATCAAATCAACTTCGGCATCGACTACCGCTCGGCGGTTGAGCATGACCGCTCGGCTCTGGAAGCATACACTCCCAAAGACGAATTGGAAGCAACTGCGAAAGAGCAAATGCTGGAATCCATGACGCAAACAATCGAAGAAGGCGTGAGTCAATCCTACACTCAAGTCGATACTTTCGACAACATCGGCAAAGGGATTCGCCAACATAAAGAGACTGGCGAGATTTATCTCTACGGATTCGTTCACAGCAAAGAGCAAGTCGAGCCTCCGACAAATCCGAAAAAGCCAGTCAATAGCCGTCCTCTCACGCTGGCAAAGAAATCAATCGAAAAGGCTTGTGAGTTTAAGCGCAACCGATTCGGGCAGTTCATCCTCAATCCAGAAAATATCGGGGGAGTCAAAGTCTGTGGTGAAGTAGTAGAGCTTCACGCCTGAACGAAACAAAGGGAAGGGGCAATCTGCCCCTTCCCTCAACCAACCAAAAAATGACAAAAAGAAACTTCCCTTGGGAAAGATAAAAATGAAAGCAATCACAAAAATCCTCTCGTTCCTTTTTCCCTTCAAGGAACTCAACGGAAAGCCTTCGGTATTCATTCAAGACACATGGCTGGAAAAGAATACTCGCCCATTGCAGGTCAAGGATTATCTCTGGCATCCTTCAAGAATTTAGGTGGTGGTCATAGTCGAGGGGGAGGTGTGGTAGCCTCCCCCTCATTTTTTTGTCAATAGATATTTCTTTTGTCATACAAAACTATTCCCAAAATTTTTTTGGTATACCATTTCGTATGACAATACAANTTGTATTGTCATACGAAACTATTCTGATTGACATCGCAATTTGCGATATCAAAAGGTTTTGTATGACAGAAGAAAAAGATGAAAATTTTTGTTGCCATGTTCAATCATTCTGTTATCTTGATTGCCTTATGACCACACCATACAAAACTGCCAAGCAAGCCGAAGCAATCGTTCACACTCTTTCGACTCCCTCGAAAATGCCATGCCATGGCTATTCGACTCCAGCTTCTCGCTGTATTACTGGTGGCAAACTACGCAAAGTGGCAAACTCCATTTGCTCCGTTTGCTATGCCATGAAGGGAAGATATGTTTTTGACAATGTTCTAAACGCAATGGAAAAGCGTTTCCAGTCTCTTTTCAATTCCAAGTGGGAAGACGCAATCGTTTTTCTGATTGGAAAGAAAGAGAAAAGCGGATTCTTTCGCTGGCATGATTCTGGTGATTTACAAGGCACTTGGCACTTGCAGAAAATTGTCAATGTCGCCCTTCGCTTGCCAGCAATCAAATTCTGGCTTCCCACACGCGAGATTTCAATTGTTTCCGACTGGGTGAATGCTGGCAATAAGATTCCCGACAATCTCACAATTCGCTTGTCTGCCTTCATGCTGGACGGCCAGCCTCCAATCGCCGCCGCCAATCGGCTTGGCTTGTGTGTGAGCGGTGCGAGTGAAACGGACTGGAATTGTCCTTCGTCCAAGCAAGAGGGAAAATGCGGTGATTGTCGCAATTGCTGGAACAAAGAAATCTTTCAGGTGAACTATAAAAAACATTAGGTGGTAGCATAAGGAGAAAGCGGAGGTGAAAGCCTCCGCTTTTTTCTTGTCAAGCTTTTTTTCTTTTGTCATACAAAACTATTTTTCAATAGAGCATGNTGTCNCATTACTGNGTGTCGCGCATTGACACATATTGTATGACACTACAAGTTGTATTGTCATACGAAACAGGCATATATAGGGTTTTGTATGACATAATAAATAGTTGAAAATTTTTATTGCAATTGGATTCTCCTATGGTATCTTGATTGCCTTATGACAACACTACAAGCACCACACCACACAATCCTATTCAACATCGCTGGCTTGACTTTGATCAAGATGACCATCGAAGACCTTAACGAAGTCTACTCGGTCATCGAATGCACCATGAATGGGGATGGACTATACGAAGAAGCTAACAAGGAGACAATCCTTGAGGCTTACTACGATCAAGAATTGGCTGAAGTCTACGGACTGAACTGGGTCAACCTCATCTCTGGCATCATGCAAGAGACAGGCATGATCGAGAAGTATATCAAACGCTAACCACCAGAGGGAGGGAGTCGAAAGACTCCCTCCTTTCTTTTGTCATACAAAACCCCCCATTTGTTTTGTCATACAAAACCCTGCTTACCATATATTTGTATGACAATACATTTGGTTGTATTGTCATACAAAACCCACCCCACAGACTGAATGCTTTTGGAGTTTTGTATGACAGGAGAAATAGTTGAAAATTCCTGTTGCAATCCAATCAGAATGTTTTAAGGTGATGGCAGTTCGGCGATGGTCGCTGGACTACCAACCTAACCAGATGCTCAACTGACCAAAGCGAGCAAACCTACCACATGGGAACACGCATCTATCCAACCACACGCAACGGCAACATCCTCGAAATCCTCGCTGGTGTTCCTGCTGGAACTTTAGAGTCTCTCAAATCCCTTATGGTCGAACAGAAGGAACAGATCGACAAGGCTCGCTCGGAGGGTAAGGACTTCGTGGAGTTGGATCAGATCGACTACGAACACTACAAGATTCGTCAGAGTCGTCCAGAGGGTCTTCTGGATGGTTTCCTCACCTTCGGTTGGGGGAAGTTCACCAACGAAACCTACGAACTCATCAACGGGAATATCCCTGCTGGTGAGGACAAGGATTGGGTCTGGTGTGGAGGCACAACCGATGTGGGTCTTATCGACTCCATCATGGAGGCTCAAGGCGTAGACCTTGAGAAGCTGGGGATCAATCCAGAGGATTTAGAGGGTCTATCTTGGGGATAGTCTCTCCACAAGAGGGAGTCGAAAGACTCCCTCTTTTTTTGTCATACAAAACTTGTATTGTCATACAAAACCCTCCCCCTGTTTCCACAGCACTCCCTGTTTCCCTGCAACATCGTGTTGCAATGACACACGCACAGGCACACACGCTCGCATTACACGCACAGGCGAAGGTGTGCGCTCATGTGTAGGCGTGTTTCGTATGACAAAAGAAATATTTGAAAATAGTTCTTGTGTTTTGTTTGGTTTGGATTATTCTGTATGCCTTATGTTAAACACTACTACCACTACTAATGAAGGAATCACCAAGAGATGCTCGGACGCTATCTATGGCGCGATTGTAAACCTGTCTGATGATCAGATAGCCTACGACATCGTTATGGAAATCTTGAAGTATGAATTCTGTGGCGATGACGAGGAGCTTGGGGTTTCGTTTGATCGAGAGGTTTGGGAATGTCATCAGAGAATTTCGGGTGATCAAATCCTGTCACCCGATTCGCACAGACCTTGGCTTACTTTATTAGCCTAAAAGAATAATCCAAGAGGGAGTCGAAAGACTCCCTCTTTCTTTTGTCATACGAAACATTCCAATTGTATTGTCATACAAAACCCTCTCCCTGTTTCCATGCCGCACTCTGTTTCCCTGCCATATCGTGTATGGATTCAGCACCAATTGTCTGACATTTTTTTTTAAAGTTTTTGTTGCCATGTTCGGTGTTTGTGTTATTCTGTTTGCAGATCGGAGGCAATCACGCCGACGACAAAAACCAGATGCCCGACTGACCAAAGGGGGCAAAACTACCACATGGCTCGTCCACTCAAAACAAAATCACCTCTCGGCGCAATGAACTCGGTTCGCTTCGCATTGTCCCTCGATACAATGCTTTGCAAAGATGCGGAGGCTCGCGGAGTCTCCAAAAGCGACATCATACGCTCGGCTCTCGAAGCGTATTATGCTCCCGCTGTTCAAGTTACGCAAGTTGCCAAGGCTAAAGCCAAGGCAAAGGCAAAGGCTTAACAGCCAAGGGTTTACGAAGACCACCTCGAAAGAGGTGGTCTTTTTTTTATTGGCATGGAATTTGCTCCAAGCATTTTCTGTGCCAAGTGTCCAGAAAAAATGTTTTATTTTCAGACCCACCTTGCGATAATTGTCTGACAAAAAAAAGCTTGACAGAAAAAAGTTTCTGGGCAATGCCCCCCCCCCTACCTATATATGGGGGGTACTCCCTATATAGGGGGTAAGCCATATAAGGGGGTACTTCCCTATATACCCCCCCCTCCTTAACCCTCTCTCTTATTTTCCAAAAGTATTTTAAAATCTACCAAATCTTTAATTTTTGTATTATATGTGTCTTCCTTGAATGTCATCATGTTTGATGTATCCGTATAACCCTTTTTATATAGTGTGGCATTTTCAAAAAACTTTTTCTTGTTGATTATTCCACATATCCATCCTGTTTCCAAATTATCCAATATTCTTACAAAAACATAAAAGTCACACTTTTGTCTTGTATTATATGCAGCAACCGAACATTCATAATAATCTTTTGGTTTACTGGTACATTTTTTAGATTTTACATCAATTTTTACATTTCCCTTTATTAAATCATAATCATAGGTATTTTCTATTTTTGCCTTTAAAAAATCGGCAACCATGATTTCTCCCAAGAATCCTATAATATTCCCCTGCCCTTTCATGAATGAATGTTTTAATACTCCTAATTCCTTTGCCTTCTGTTTGGCATTTTCCACCCATTCTTTTTTAATTTCAACCTGTATCATAATATTTTTGCTCCTTTGGACAAGTTTTCATTGGCTCTTAGATTGTTGTAGATTGGGTTTTGTAAAAATATTTTTAAACTCTATAGATTTTTTAAGATGGGAAATCATTTCATTCTTTGAAATATTCTCCCACCACCAGAGCGGTTGTATGTTTGTGTAGTGAAAGCACTCTTTTTGTTGTTTGGGATCTGATAGATCAAAAGCTATGCAAGGTTTGATGTGGTCCAAATGCCAACCATATTGACCATAATTCATCCACACCATTCCTTGTTTAAATCTACTTTCCAAATAATCCATAAAGTATTCTATAGAACATCCTAATAATTCTAAAGACTTTTCACTTTTTTTCACTTTTTGAGCCTTTAATGCATGAACGTATCTCCCATTAAGATTACGCATCATTTGATATTTTATACCCGTGCCTTTACCGTATTTTCTTTTATTTTTGTAACCTGTCCTCTTTCTCCATTCTTTAACTTTGAGGTAATGTTTTTTTCTCTCTTCCAATGTTCTATTTTGTTGTATCCTTTTGGAAATGTTTCTGACATTTTGTTTTTTACATTCTTGATTGTCACAAAGTTTTTTTTTCCGAAGACCTGTGATTTCTTTATTACATATGATACAATTTTTACTATAAGTTTTCATATAATCTTATTTCCCTTGGAAATGTTTTCTCTCCACCATAATGGTTGCAAATTTGTATAATGAAAGCATTTCTTTTGTTGTTCTGGATCAGTAAGGTCGAATGAAGAACAAGGTATAATATGATCTATGTGCCAACCATATTTTCCATGAGTATCCCATGTCATTCCTTCTTTAAATTGTTTTTCTAAATGTACTCTTGCATCCAAAACTGTGCATCCTAATAAATCTATTGATTTATAATGCTTTTTACCTTTTATTACATTGAGAATTCTTTTTCTCAACATAGTAAGAAGTTTAAATTCTGGATCATTTTTCAAACGATCTGACATATATTTTACTTTTTTTGGTCTATCTTTAATCTTTTTTTCTAAATGAATTTTTTGTTTTTCTTGTTTTTCTTCTTCTGATAAACTTGGTCTTTCAAAAGTATACCCCTTATGTGATTCTCTTATACCATAAACACAATTATAAACAGAGGAATCACAAAACCCTTTATTTTTTATTTCTTTTTTACCGCTAAGTGAGTATAAAAATATTCCATCTTTATAGACGTTTATTATTCCTTTAAAACTAGTACATTTTTCTGCAAGTCTTTTAGGGATTTCCGACCAAGTTAAATTTGATATTTTATTATTTTTAATATTTCCGTCTTTATGTTTAACGAATGGAAGATCATTTGAATTTTTTAAAAATATTTTTGCTGCTAAAACATGAACTGCTATACTAGACTTTTTATTTTTATTTTGTAAAAAATACACATAATTTTCATTACATTTAGAAAAACAAGGAAATAATATTTTTTTATTGTGTTTATATCTTAATTCTACTTCATCAGTTTGTTTATTATGTCTTATATCATAAGTGTCTTCCCATTCCTCTAGTGGAATCCATTCCTTTTCTTCCTCTCTTAAAGATAAGAGATCAAATATTTCTTTTTCTTTCTTTTTTCTTTCATTTGAAATAATTGAATTAACCTTTTTAGCATATTCTTTCTTTTTTATTTTTAAACATTTTGCATGGGTTTCTCTATATTTTTTATCTTTTAATGCTTTTTTTTCTTTTTTTGTTAATTCTTTCTTGTCTTTTTTTAATAGAGAATCCCAATATTCTTTACCATGTCCTTGCATAGAAGAATAACATTCTGCTGAACAATATATTTTATTATATTTATATTTAAAAAAATCTCCACAAACCGGACAAATAGGTTTCTTAACCTCTTCCAACTTCTCAAAAAAATTTAGTTGTTCCATAAGTTTTTTATAAGTATATCAAATGCGAAGCAAAGATCAAATATTATTGGAGAATCTTTATCAAAGATATGTTTTATCTGAATCTGTAAAAAAAAGTTTTCTAGATGATTTCTATATTCTTTTAGAAAAGGGTATGAATAAATTGGGACTTTTTAGTAAATCAAAAGAGATAGACTTGCTCATAAACAATTTTGAAGATTCTGTTAAATATAGACAATATAAATCAAAGATACAAAATGATTTAAACAATTTTATAAATAGTAATTTTTTAAATAACCTTAAAGATATTCCATTTGATCTTCAAAAAATAGAAGTTTATATTCAGATTGATCCAAATTTAAATCAAAATTTCAACCTAGGTGCTTTTTATAATAATCAACAATCACTCGTAAGGATTATAATAACACTAAATGACATTGTAAAAAACATAGACGAATTTAGAAATGAAATAAAATATGTTCTATTTCATGAAATGGTACATGTCAGACAAATATACGAAGATAAAGAAATGATCCCTCCAACATTAACATTAGGGGGAGAAAAAACTATAGAATACTGGAAGAAACAATTTAAAGAATATTTCATGCACCCCGCAGAATTGGAAGCATATGCATTGGAATATAATTATCGGAACAATAACGATCCCAAGAATATAGAAAATTTTGTTATGAATTTATTAGAAAGACTTGGTTTTGATAAAAACGAAAAACTCTTAATGGATCTTTACCAAGATTACATTAAGAGTTTTTCTGAAAGTGTTAAAACTTATAAATACATTGAAATTTAAACATCAATATTCCAAATTCCATTATAATCATTAGTCCACATATTTTTAATTTCACTGGTATCAACGATTACCGCAGAAAANGAATCGCTATCATTAACACCTTCAATAACANTTTTTCCGAAGAAATTGCTCAATTTGATGTTTTTCATACTATATTCAAATTTATTATTTTTGAATACATTTATTTTTTCTGGATCCAAATTCAATTCTTTGTCTTTTGAAATATTCAAGATTCCACTTCCAATTAAGGTAATGGGAATATTCAAAGAACCCTTGTCGTTTGTGAGTTTTCCGTTGATTACGTTATTTTTATTTTTTTCTATTTTGAGGTAGTTCATACACACCATAGTAACCGAAACACCCTAACTCGTCAATATATTTTTTAAGAATTTTGTAATCTTTGTATATATTCTTTTGTTTTGATACAGGCATTTAAAGTGTTATCTCTAACAACATCACTTCCTGCTTTAAGCATACCCAACTTTTTAATAAAACTATTCACATATTCATAGGTATCATTTATATTTTCTATTCCGTTATTTTGTATTGTAGCAATAAAAGTTTTTCCTATATATTCTGGTATTCCGTTTTCTTCTCCGAAAAACGAAACAATATCATTTATAATGTTATTATCGTTTTGTTCAAAATTTTCATATAGATTGATATATATGTTTTGCAAATTTTTTTGATCAGTATCGTGCATATTTAATATTTACTTCTAAAAGGTAAGTGTGTTATAAAAAAATTTAAATATTTGGGTTTCTTAGAAGATCGAAAAGTTGTAGAATAAGATTGTCCTTCAATACCCAATTCTCTTCGTTTTCTTCTCCCTTTTGATTTAGATGGTTTAATAGTTCTCTGGCATCATTCTCTGATAAACCCTGCAATAGATCTCCCTGTTCTACCGAAGGATTTGGTCTTCCTAATCCTATTTCCAATTGTGAAAACTTATCATTTTCTTCTGCCCTGTCTTCTTCATCGGAATCTATTCTTTCTGTTCTAAATCTTTCTGGACTCATGTTGTCCAATGGTGAACCGTTATTGTTAAAATCTGCAATTTCTTCTTTTAAAATATTGGAATATGCTTCTGCGAGCATCATGGTATCTTTGTTATTCATTTTATATATTTATAATTTAAAGTCCAAAATTACCAATAGTTCCTTGTAAATTTTCATATGCTTCTATAAAATTTCTATCGAGAATATCATTAGCAGCAATATTTTCAACACTCGGTTCTATATTAAAATATTCATTCAATGCTCTATACACATAAAAATATATTTTATCGTCTAGTACATTTGGATATTTTTCATATAATGATATGAGTTTTTTTACACAATCAAGATTTTTAAATATAGTTTTCATTTCTATCATTAGAGAAATAGAGGTTTTTATATATTTTGATCTATTTGCATT
>JGI24766J26685_10000453_pt1 | contig 11781 bp, 8 predicted proteins | sample SanBayMetagenome_FD_26685 | JGI IMG/M metagenome (IMG submission 26685)
CCAACTCCTTATCTACCAGGATCTATTATAAAAAATCCGGTAACCCTGGAAGCCCCTATAATACAGATAAAAGATCTGGATAAGGGCCAGCATGTTGGTTACAATAGAACTTATGAACTTGGAGAAAGACATCTTATTGCTACTTTGCCTTTAGGGTATGCTGACGGATATCCACGGTCGTTAAGTAACAAGGGAATAGTATTTATTAATGATAAACCAGCTCCCGTAATAGGTAGAGTGTCAATGGATTTAATTACCGTTGATGTTACTAAAATACCGCCGGAAGAATTATTTTTAGGACAAACTGTAGAAATTATAGGAAAAAATATGAGCCTTGATAAAATTGCGAATCTAGCCGGAACAAACGGTTATGAAATATTAACTATGCTTGGCAATAGATATCATAAATTTTATAAATATTAACATATACCAGTTTTGATGCTATTAATTATGTTAAACCTAAAATAATATAAAATGATTATGTTTTTACCTCTACAATATATAGGACGACAGGCTCTTGATTTTTTTCAGAAAGTTGGAATCCTTTCAATTTTTATTGCAAAAACTATTAGCGGGTTGATTAGGAGGCCATTTTATTTGAGTTTAATTTTACGTCAGATAATTTCTATAGGCTATTTTTCTCTACCGGTAGTAGCAATGACTGCCGTTTTTTCTGGAGCAGTTTTAGCTCTGCAAAGCTATACAGGTTTTTCACGATTTTCTGCTGAAAGTTCAATTGCAACGGTTGTCGTTCTTTCTATAACCAGGGAACTTGGTCCTGTACTTGCCGGTCTTATGGTAGCAGGAAGAGTAGGAGCTTCGATTGCAGCTGAAATAGGTACAATGAAAGTCACCGAGCAAATTGACGCCTTATTTACTTTATCTACTGACCCAATTAAATATCTGGTAGTTCCAAGAGTGATCGCAGCTGTACTTACTATGCCGTGTCTAGTGTTAATTGGAGATATTATAGGGGTAATGGGCGGTTATCTAGTTAGTGTTTATAAACTTGGTTTTAATGGTATTACTTATATTAGAAATACAGTTGAGTATCTAGAAACTATAGATGTAGTTTCAGGTTTAGTTAAAGCTGCGGTATTTGGTTTTATAATAGCAATAATGAGCTGTTATCATGGGTATCATTCAAATAAGGGAGCCAGAGGTGTTGGAACAGCAACTACTGATGCCGTGGTATCGTCTTCAATACTAATTTTACTGAGTAATTATTTGATTACTGAGTTATTTTTCAGTTAATTTATTACGTTATGACAGATAATATAAAAATAAAAGTTCGTAATTTACATAAAGCATTTGGTAATCATAAAGTACTTGACGGAATAGACCTTGATGTAAAAAAAGACAGTTCTCTTGTTATTCTGGGCGGTTCAGGTACGGGAAAGTCGGTTTTAATTAAAACAATTATAGGACTTCTAACGCCGGATAAGGGAAGCATAACTTTGGATGATCAAGAAACAGTGAATATTTCCTCTAAAGCTCGCTTAAAAATTTTAGAAAATTGTGGTTTTCTTTTCCAGGGAGGAGCATTATTTGATTCCTTAAGTGTCAGTGAAAATATCACTTTCTTTGCCCAGAAATTATATTCCTTAAAAAGAGATGAAATAAAAGAATTAGCTCTCAAAAAGCTAAAATCAGTTGGACTTTCCGAGAGGATATTAAATTTGTATCCAGCTGAATTATCAGGAGGAATGCAAAAAAGAGTATCCCTAGCGCGAGCAATTTGTACAGATCCCCAAATTATCTTTTTTGATGAACCAACTACGGGTCTGGATCCTATCATGGCCAATGTTATTAATGATTTAATTATTAAAATTCGAGAAGAACTAGGGGCAACAACAATAGCTATTACTCATGATATGAATAGTGTTAGAAGAATTGCTAAAGAAGTGGTATTAATCCACAATGGCAAAATCCAATGGTCTGGAACTAAAGAGGAAATGGATACGACAGATAATCCATATATGTTTCAATTTATTAACGGATTGTCATCGGGGCCTTTTGAGGTCTAAGTAAATAAGTAGAACTATGTAATGAGCAATAAAAATTTTTTTTATTATGCAATAATACTACTAGCTACAGTTTGCCTTATTATTGTACCTTATGTGGCGCTTGCAAAGGAATCAAAATACACTTCTATTAAGTTAATTATTAAAGAACAGCCGGAAGTGGAAAGTTCTATAAANTCAGTTATGAAAAAACTGAACGAACTCGCCCGAAATATGGAAAAAACGGCCAAATTATATAACACAATAAACCAAAAAGCTTACTGGGAAANCGAAGGTAAAAAATCTTTCTTACGATATTTACATTCCGAAGGGTACTATGATGCAACTATCGAGACTGAATTTCCAGAAACAGAAAATTCCATTATTTTTTATGTGAATGGCTGGGAAAGGTATAAAGTAAAAAAAATTATTCTGAAATATGCAGAAAACAGTAATCATGACATAAACATTCCGGATATTACCGGGCTTAAAATTAAGGAAGGAGATTTCGCAGTAGCCGCTAATGTTATAGATTCCGAAAAAGTTCTCGCTAAAAATATCGAAAAGAATAACTGCCTCTTAAGTTTAGAGGTAACGCATGAAGCTATTATCGATAATTCCGATGATACTATGATAATAAATTTTATAATTAATGCAGGGCCATATNCAACAATTAAATCGGTTGATTTTAAAGGCCTACGTTCTGTAAATCCGGATTACGTTAAAAAATTAATTCCATTTAAAAATGATCAATGTTTTAGGCCTTCTTTCCTCCAAGAAGCCCAAGGTTCTCTTCAAAAGACAGGACTTTTTGCAATAATAAACACTGAAATACCAGATCATACCGACAATAAGGGTAAAGTACCAATAGTATTTGATTTAAAAGAACAGAAACATAGAAGCGTAAAAGCTGGTTTTAGCTATGGAACCGATTTAGGTTTTGGTACTACACTGGGGTGGAATCATAAAAACTTTTTTGGTAACGGGGAAACGGTAAAGACTGAAATTTCTGGCAATCAGAAGGAACAAATTATTGATCTTGAATTTACCAAACCTTTTTATAAACAAGATAATCAAACTTTAAAAATAGGACTTTCCGGAGAAAATACTACCTCAAAAGCTTATGATAATAGAGAAGGTATGTTATCTGTCGGTATAGAAAGGAAGCTAACTAATATATGGACAGCAGGTATTTCGGGTAAATATTCTTATAGTGTTGTTAAAGAGACGCAAGGTTCAAAGGACTTTTCTTTTCTCTCAATTCCATTATTTATCAAGCGCGATACGAGAGATAATATTTTAAATACTCGTAAAGGTCTTGAATTGCAGTTTAAAACAGAACCCTTTTTTCCTACAAAAACAGGAGCTAGATCTTTCTTTAAAAATGAAGTTATAGCAGCTAAATACACTCCTTTTAGAGTTAAGTTTGATCCGGTTATAGCCATAAAGGTTTCGGCTGGGGTAATTAGCGGAACGAAATCGGCAAAAATACCGGCAAACGAAAGGTTTTATACCGGCGGGGTTGGGTCAGTAAGAGGTTATGCTTATCAGCTTGCAGGGCCGATTGACCAAAAAAATCATCCGATCGGAGGTCGTTCGATGATTTTAAGTAACCTTGAACTTAGAACTAAGATAAAAAATGATATTGGTCTCGTAGTATTTTTTGACAGTGGCAACGTATTTAGCTCCACTACTCCAGCGCTTGGTAAAAAAATGTTCCATGGTTTTGGAGCGGGCATGCGGTACTTTACTGATTTTGGACCTCTAAGGCTAGATATAGGTTTTCCGGTTAAACCAAGGAAAAAGGTTGATAAAGCTTTTCAGTTATATTTTGGTATTGGGCAAAACTTCTAGCTTAGAGAAAAGCTAAAGTCGTTTCTGGTGTCCGTGGATACCGCAGAAATTTGTTAGTTAGTAGAAGTGTTTTAAACTATTTTCTGATATTCAAAATATATTTTTCTTACTGAATATATCCATAATAAACAGACAACTATAAATATCACCATTAAACTAGAAGAAATGCTATTATATGTAGCTGTCGGTAATATAGTAAAAATCACGGATTGAACAAGACCGCTAGCAGATTTTCCAATTTTAGGGCTAATTACATCTACAGCTGCTTTACCTTTAGTTCTGAGTTCTTGGTCAAGAGGAATATATAGCATCTCTCTTGAAGTATCCCAAATAGAATATTTCGAGCCTTTTGAAAGAATATTTTGAATTGCCCCTACCGACACTGCAAGTGCAAGAGGGGTAGTGATAATTGCCCCTTCATAAAAAGAAAAAATCACCTCATCGAAAACAACTAGCACAAAAAACATGCTTCCGGTAATTAGAATAACAATTGGGGTAATAACTGCGGCAGTAAACCAGCTTCTAGTGCGCATTATGTTAGTTCCTACTACAGTTAGGATCATTATTACAACTCCGGTCCAGAGAATGTAAATACTGCTAAAAGCTGCAAATTCCGTAACACTTGGATAAAGCTCTTTAATCTTTGCTTTCCACACGGCTTCTACTAGGTTCATGGACAACCCAAATGAGGCTGAACAAATAAGCATCAACCAGAGATATTTTGAACGAGCGATATATTTAAAACTCTCGATTAGTCCCATTTTATTTTTTGATAATTCTTCCGGCGGCCTTAAATATAAATTGGGATTAGTCATCACTCTTTTTGTTATGTATCTAACAAGCAAGCATGAAAATATCGCAGAAAGAGCAACAAAACTCGTTGATACTTGAGTAAGCAGTATTTTGCTATCAGAGATAGTAAATAATTTTCTGGTTATGCTTTCTTCGGAAGACAAATTTAGCATAAGGAGTCCCACAACGATTACAGAAGAATTACCGAATAAGGAAAATAAAGTATAAAATCTTTTTGCTTCCTTAGTAGAAGTTATCTCGTTAGCTAATTGCCAGAAAAGCAAAATATAAAAAACGTTAGGCCATAATTCAGATAAAGTATAAAATATTATGTAACCCCAATTACCGAGAATAGCTATATACCATTTAAAATGAGGGTAGGCAGACATCAGGTAATCCAATTTTTCTCCATTCATATGAAAAAAATCGATATTGGGATATAATATGAAAGCAAAAATCACGTAAAAACCAGTAAAAAAAGAGACAAGGTGGTAGAATATTTTCTCAAAAGTTAAATGATTGATAAGTTTTGCATAGATAATAACAAATATGGTTGCAGCTGGAGTTACACAATATACTTTTGCAAAACTTGTTATCTCGGCACTAATCTCAGAAATTAATATGCTGTCTTTTAAGATTCTTAAAATATTTTGGTTAAATAAAACACAAAACATCAAAGCGGCCATCGGTATGAATTTAGCTAATTCATATCTTTTTATAGGCCAAAAAATAGTTCTGATTTTACTTTGAAAATGATCTGAGTCTGATTGCGACATTGCTTAATAACACCTATGACAAAAAAAAAACTTAAAATATGTTCTGTTTTAAGTTATTTTTAGTCGTAAGGCTGCAAAGCTTCTTTATATCTAAATAGTGATTTAAAAAACCTTGTAAAGCCGTAAGTCAACGATAAAAAATTTAAGGGATTATAATCAGCTTTAAATAACCCGTCAAGCGCAAATACAGGTAAACATGTTTTCTTTTTGTAATGAGTCACATAAAATATATCAAGAAGATTACTGTAAATATTTAGATTTAGACCAAGGATGGGATAATTACAAATTAGGTGCTATAAAATCTGGTTACAATTCTAAACTTTCTAATTTATGGTTATTTAAATCAAGCACATCCTCTAATCAAACTTTTGTCATAGTACCTTCTCTATTTAACTCTCCTGCGATATTGTTTTTAAACCGGAAGCAGAATTATATTGAATATGTTAAATCATTTGGTGACGTTTACTTAATTGAATGGAAAGAAACCAAAGACACTTTGAAATTATATGATTATGCAAAGGACGTTGCTAAAGCTGTAAGATTTGTCCAGGATAGAACATCCACTCAGCCAAATCTGGTCGGCCACTGTATAGGAGGAAATATAGTAATCTTCTCTACATTTATTTATAACAATATAAAATCTCTAACTTTGCTTACTACACCTTGGGACTATTCGCATTTTGCTGCTCCGTACTTTTTATCAGAAGCTTTACAGATAAAAAAAGCTATATACGGCTTAGACACAGTACCTAAAATTTATATACAAATGATGTTTTTTATGCTGTTTCCAAGCCATTATCAAACAAAGGTAAATAAGTATTTTGCTCTCAAAACGCAAGAAGCGAGAGAAAAATATTTGCGTATTGAACAATGGTTACAGTCAGGTATAGAAATTCCAGTTTCGGTATATAACGAGATTCTAGATGAAATAATTGCTAAAAATGCCCTAATTAGTAACACCATATATATTAACGATCAGCCTGTTTCTTTAGAAAAAATCGATGTTCCAACCTGTATTATTTCAGCTAAAGACGATCAAATTGTTCCTATTTCTTCAATAGTTCCTTTGCAAAAGGAGATAAAAAAATCTACACTTATATCGGTTGACGGTGGTCATATAAACTATTTGGTAAATAATGACCAGAAATTTAAGAAACAATATACTCAGTGGTTGTGCAACCAAAATTTAATTAGCATCAAGAGAGGTATAAAAAAATGAAGGAAGTATTTATTACACATGCTAAAAGAACTGCGGTAGGTTCATTTTTAGGGAGTTTGTCACAAATTCCAGCTCCTGCGCTTGGTGCAAGCGTAATTAAAGCTATATTAGATGACAGTAAAGTCGATAATAAATTAATCAGCGAAGTAATATTAGGACAGGTAATTACCGGCGGATCAGGGCAGAATCCCGCTCGTCAGGCTGCTATTAAAGCAGGTATGGATACATCCGTTCCGGCCGTTACTATCAATAAAGTTTGTGGTTCGGGGTTAAAGGCGGTATCAATAGCTGCGAATGCTATTGCTTGCAAACAAGCTGATTTAATTATTGCAGGAGGACAGGAAAATATGTCTCTTGGAATGCACGGTACTTACATTAGGTGTGGTAAAAAATTTGGTGATGAGAAATTAATTGATTTTATGATGTATGATGGTTTAACTGATGTTTTTTCGGGTGTTGCAATGGGGATTACAGCAGAAAATATTGCCAAAAAATTTAACATTTCCAGAGAAATGCAGGATGAATTTGCAGTTAAATCCCAAGCAAAAGCAGCAGCCGCTCAAAAAAATGGTAGATTTAAAAATGAAATCGTACCGATTGAAGTGCAAATGAAAAAAGAAACAAAAACCTTTGATTACGATGAAGGGGTAAGAGGAGATTCTTCCCTAGAAGTTCTAAACAAGCTACGGCCGGCATTTGATCCTGCCGGTACTGTTACAGCCGGTAACGCTTCAACCATAAACGATGGTGCAGCAGCAGTACTGGTTGCTTCAGAAGAAGCAGTCAAGAAATATAATTTAAATCCGATTGCTAGAATTGTTTCAACTGGTATGTGCGGGGTTGATCCTTTAATCATGGGTACAGGTCCGGTGCCAGCTGCGAAATTAGCGTTAGCAAGAGCGGGATGGAGTGTTGATGACCTTGATCTCATAGAAGCAAATGAAGCATTTGCCGTGCAGGCATGTTATGTTAATGAGCAGATGAAATGGGATACGAGCAAAGTTAATGTTAATGGCGGCGCTGTCGCTATTGGCCATCCGATTGGAGCAAGTGGTGCTAGAGTCTTAGTGACTTTATTGCACGAAATGCAAAAAATATCAGCTAAAAAGGCTCTTGCTACCTTGTGTATCGGCGGAGGGATGGGTATTGCTATGTGCTTTGAAAAACCATAGATTAAATTTATTGTGAAAACCACTCTACCCCCACGTTCTCTTATAGCTCGGGACAGATTAGCCAGGGTTACAGAGGAAATTCTGGCTTCAGCTAAAGATAAAATAGCTATGATTATCCTTTTTGGTTCTTACGCAAAAGGAACGTGGGTACAGGATTGGTACACTGAAGGCCATATACTTTACAGTTACCAGAGTGATTTTGACATTATGGTTATAGTTAAACCAAAATATGGAGGTGGAGCAGCCCGCTTTCGGATAGAAGATAATATAAAAAGACGATTAGAAAAAAAAGGACTTCGTGGGTTGGGATTAAAAGAGCCATTAGTAACTATTGTGCTGGAATCTATTAACGTCGTAAACGAGCACCTGGAACAGGGACAGTATTTTTTTACCGATATCAAAAAGGAAGGAGTGCTACTTTATGATAGTGGTGAATTTAAACTATCAGAAGCGAAAGAGCTACTGCCTGAAAAAAGAAAAGAAATATCACAAAAAGATTATAATCACTGGTTTGGCAAGGGTACCTCGTTTTTTATTGACACCTTTCACGCTCTGGAAAGGGAAGATTTTAACAAAGGAGCTTTTGAGCTTCATCAAGCCAGTGAGAGTTTTTATAGTACTATTCTGCTAGTTTTTACAGGTTATAAACCAAAACTTCATGATATATTACAGCTTAGCCAAATGGCCAGGAGTTATAACCATGAATTATTTAAAATATTTCCTTGTGAGACTGACGAGCAAAAAAAATGTTTTGAATTGCTCGCAAAAGCTTATATTGATGCCAGGTATAACTATGAATATAGGATTACCAAGAAAGAACTGCTTTATTTAATTGAAAGAGTGGAAAAACTACAGAAAGTAACAGAGAAAATCTGCCTTGAGAATATTAATAGAGAAATAGCATAATAGTTTTATAAAATATTTTTTGCTACCATATTTGAATTTTACTTTTCAGTAACTATATATCATATGAATCAAGCAACAATTTAAGGGAAAATTATGACTGAGGAAAAAAATAAATTTGATGCAGAAATAGGTAAAGTTTTGCATTTAATGATTCATTCCATCTATACGAATAAAGAAATATTCATGCGTGAGCTGATCTCTAACAGTTCTGACGCCTGCGACAAGTTAAGATATCTTGCCCAGACTGATAGTGCTTTAATTGCAGATGATCCGGAATTTAAGATTCATATCAAAATCAATAAGGATGCCAAAACGATTTCAATTAGAGATAACGGCATAGGCATGAATAAACAGGACTTGAAAGAAAATCTTGGTACTATAGCTAAATCCGGCACGCAAAATTTTCTCAGTCAACTTTCTGGAGACAATAAAAAAGATAATATGTTGATAGGACAGTTCGGTGTCGGCTTCTATTCTGCCTTTATGGTAGCTGATCAAATTACCGTTACTTCACGAAAAGCCGGTGAGGATAAGGTGTATTCCTGGAGTTCAGACGGTAACGGTGAGTATACCGTATCTGATGTAGATAGTGATTTTTCCCGTGGGACAGAAGTATTGCTCCACATAAAGGAAGCTGAAGAATCCTTTCTTGACCACTTTAGATTAAAACATATAGTTAAGAATTATTCAGACCATATAGCTGTTCCTATTTATTTTACGGATGATGACGGGGTAGCAAACAAAGTCAATTCTTCTTCAGCTTTATGGATGCGNCCAAAGAGCGACATTGAACCAGAACAATACAAGGAATTCTACAAAAATGTTTCCTTTTCTCCTGATGATCCGTGGATAATAATGCATAATAAAAACGAAGGTACGGTTGAATTTACTAACCTACTATTTATCCCTTCTACAAAAACTTTTGATTTGTTTCATCCAGATCGTAAGTGCCGAGTAAAATTATATATAAAAAGAGTTTTTATTACCGATGAAAATATAGATATTGTCCCGCCATACCTACGTTTCCTAAGAGGTGTGGTAGATTCGGAAGATTTACCGCTCAATATTAGTAGGGAAACTCTGCAGCATAACTCTACTATAGAAAAAATTAAAAATTCTATTACAAAAAGAGTTCTTACTGAACTTAAAAAGAAAAAAGATGAAAATTTCGAAGAATATCTTGTTTTCTGGAATAATTTTGGCGGAGCATTAAAAGAAGGGTTATGTGAAGTTACCTCTGACCATGAAAAATTATTAGAAGTTTGTGTATTTAGAAGCGCCTTGCATGACAAAATGATCAGCTTCGACGAATATCTGGATAATTGTAAAGGTGATGGGAAAACCATCTATTATTTAAGCGGAGAAGATGCAACTAAACTTAAAAATAGCCCTCAGATAGAAGGATTTTTAAGTAAAGGAATCGATGTTTTGCTCTTTACTGATACTGTTGATGATTTTTGGGTGAATGTTAACGGTCGTTATAAAGATGTCCCAATTAAGTCTGTAACCAGAGCCGATATAGATCTAGATAAAACTGATTCAGCTGAAAATAAGGATGATAAGAAAGAAAGCTCAAAGGAAAATAATGATTCTTCTAACGAGAAATTAATTGGTTATTTTAAAGAAACACTAGGCGATTTAGTTAAAGACGTAAAAATTTCAAAAAAATTAACATCAAGTCCTGCTTGTCTTGCGGTAGGGGAAGGAGCTATGGATATAAGAATGGAAAGATTTTTAATAGAACAAAAGCAGTTATCTGCAGCCTCTAGTAAAATCCTTGAAGTTAATCCTAACCATAAAATTGTAAAAAAAATCCTCAGCCAAATAGACAGCACGGAACATGAAGAAGAAAATAAGCAACTTGTCCATTTATTGTTTGATCAAGCTTGTGTTATTGAAGGCCAACCTGTTGAAGATGCTGGTGCATTTGCTAGAAGGTTGAACTACTTTTTAGAAAAGACTAACGTATAAGCCAAAGTTTACAAGCTACGGTAAATAAGTAAGCTTTAATGTTAAAAGATTAGAAGAGAGCAAGGTAATTGTCTGAATATATTAGAGTTCTTGGTATAGAATCCAGTTGTGATGATACTGGGGTGGCAATTATTGACTCTAATCGTTGTATACTTTCAAACATCGTTATCTCTCAAAAGAGCGAGCATGAAATATTTCAAGGGGTAGTCCCTGAGATTGCAGCTCGCTCTCATATGAAACATCTAAAGAAAGCTATAAATCTAGCTTTATCTGAAGCAAAAATGGATATCAAGGAAATTGATATTATAGCTGCAACAAGCGGACCAGGCCTTATTGGCGGCGTTATTGTGGGTGCTATGTTTGCCAAGGCAATCTCCAGTGTTCTTAAAAAGCCTTTTATTGCTATCAATCATCTCGAGGGGCATGCTTTAACGGCTAGATTAACCGATCAGGTTAAGTATCCTTATTTACTGCTTCTTGCTAGTGGCGGGCATTGCCAGTATGTAGCTATACTAGGCCTTGGTAAATATAGGATTCTTGGCCAAACTTTAGATGATGCAATAGGAGAAGCCTTTGACAAAGTAGCTAAAATGATGAACCTCGGTTTTCCTGGTGGACCAGAAATAGAAAAAAAGGCCTTAAACGGTAATGAAACTAGATTTGAGTTGCCGCTGCCGATGATTAACCAAAAAACTTGTGATATGTCTTTTTCCGGTTTAAAAACAGCAGTAAGAATAACAATAGAAGAGTTAGGAAGATTGTCGGAGCAGGATACTTGCGATGTGGCAGCAAGCTTTCAGAAAGCTGTTAGCAATATTATTTACAAAAAAACAAAATATGCTATTAATGAATATGAAAAAATAGCAACAGGTAAGACTTTAGTGGTTGCTGGGGGTGTTGCAGCTAATAAAGCCATAAGATCTACGCTTTTATCTGTCGCACAGGAAAGTGGATATAATTTTGTTGCACCGCCAATAAACTTATGTACGGATAATGCAGCAATGATAGCTTTTGCTGGACTGGAGCGTTTTTACGCTGGTATAATAGATGATGTAAGTTTTAAACCAAGGGCACGTTGGAGCTTGGAA
>JGI24766J26685_10000456_pt1 | contig 11706 bp, 13 predicted proteins | sample SanBayMetagenome_FD_26685 | JGI IMG/M metagenome (IMG submission 26685)
TGTTGATTTGCGTGTGAATTCTTTGACAAATTCATTGCCATTGTTATATTTACCATTTAAACGAACAAAACGTTTTTTCAAACATTTTCCGGAATCAAAAGGAAACAAAAATTTATATATTCGATTTGCTAATTTACCTTCTGATATTCAAAGCATATTGGAATTGACAGTGAAACATTTAAATTATGATATTTTTGTTTTTCTCAATCCTGCAACAGATGAACTGCTTGGAGATTTTTCCTTGAAAACAATTTCAGAATGTTATGACAATTTCGCCAACAAAAAACAATTGCTGAAATGGATACATATTATTGGAAAAGCAAAGAAATGGGACAAAAATCATCCTATTTTCGGTAAATATTTAATTGTTTGTGCATTTTTGTTTCATTTTGCCGTATCAGCAAGTACATTAAAAAAACAATTTCGATTATTTTCAGGTGGTCAAAAAACAAAAAAGGAGTGTTGAAAATGATTGTTCTTGTGGGGCAATGCGTTTGGGTGTACTATAGATTGTTTGAATTATTCATTTATTGCTCTGGTTGTTCGACGCGGGGCGAAGAGGGAAAAAAATGTGAATAAATATGATGTGAAAAAATGAAAGCTGTTTTTATTTTTTTTCCTTCACAAAACACAATGCCGCGTCAAAAGTCGCAAGCAAAAAAAATTCACAATTCAAAATGTGTTTGTTTGAAATGTTCTCCGCCTTCGTCATTGCTTCGAGATTCTGTGGGTGAATCATTTGCGGAATTTTTCAAATTGCTTGAATTCAATTATCCACATCTTTCCGAAAAAATGTTGATCGAAATTTCAAAACATTGTAAATATTGATGGAGCAATGAAAAAACGTGTCAGTCAGAGGTGAGATTTTCAATTGATTGGTTGTGTCGTTTTTTTTCAAAACAAACAATGCCTCGAAAAGTGCGTGGAAACAAATGGACACAAAAAAAGAAACGCGTTGTTGAAAAAGTAATTTGGCAAGATGCTTTGAACACAATTTACACAACACCTGGACAGGCCGGTGCATTTTCGTCATCTCCAAATATTTTGAAAAAAGAATTGCAAAAGCAGTTTAATATTGAAAATGTCACAACGGATCAAATCAAAGAATGGCTTCAAAGTCAATTTTCACATTCTGTTCACAAGCAAGTTTCAATTCGTTTCAAACGAAATCCAATCATTGCTCCACGAATTCATGCTCAATGGCAAGCAGATTTGTGTTTTTTGGATTCTTTGAGCAAATACAATAAAGGTTTCAAAGTCATTTTAGTAGTCATTGATGTTGTTTCGCGTTTTGCTTGGGCTGTTCTGATGAAATCAAAATCTGCAATTGCAACAACTGAAGCTTTTCGTTCTATTTTAGAAAAATCAAAAATTGTTCCAGAAAAATTGCAAACTGACAAAGGAACGGAATTTTTGAATCAAAAATTTCAATCTATGTTGAAAGAATATGGAATTGATTTTTTCACAACATACAGCGATACAAAAGCAGCTATTGCAGAAGCCTTTGTGAAACGTTTGAAAACATTAATTTACAAATATTTGAATGAAAAAAACACATCTGAATATTGGAATGTGTTGCAATTATTAGTTGATACTTACAACGCGACAACTCATTCTGCAACAAAATTTGCTCCAAAAGACGTGACAAAAGAAAATGAAAATGATGTTTTGACAAATTTGTATGGATTTTTATGGGAAACTGACATGTTAACAGTTCGCAAACCAAAATTTAAAATAGGAGATTTTGTGCGAATATCTCGAAAACCGGGTCCGCTTTTTCGGAAAGGGTACAAGGGAAATTGGTCAGATGAAATTTTAACAGTTTCAGAAATAAAAAATACATATCCTCGAATAACATACGGATTGAAAGATTTGGAAAATGTTTCCATTTTAGGATCATATTATGAAGAAGAATTGCAATTCATTCCCGCAACAGACATGAAATCGCAATATTGGGATGTTGAAAAAATTTTGAAAACTCGAAAAAATGCAAAGGTGATAAAGAATATTTAGTGAAATGGAAAGACAAAAATGATGATTTCAACACATGGGTCCCTGCATATAAATTCAAACAGCAATAACGTGTTCAATTCAGTCACAAACAAATTGTTCACGATGGCGGTTGTCGAAGTGACAGAAAAATATTTTGACATTGTGCTTGCAAGTAACGCTTTTCAAGATCATTTTCCTTCAAATACAATTAGTCATTTTCGCGCAAAATTACCGGTAACATTGCTGTTTCCATATAACGTTCCATACAGAATAGCTCTTCACAAGTTATCGTTCATCAATGCAATAAACAATTTTGGATCGGGAGCAAACACGAAGCTTTGGATAAGTGATGTTTCAGTCAACCCTCATGAAATTTTCATCCCTGACGTCTCAATCGATGAGATTGATGTGTTTATAGCATTTCTATTGCGACAGTTAAAAGTCGCCGCTCCAACAATGTTTCCTTCATCTGACGTGCCCCCAATTTCAATTCATCGAATTCCAAATGTAATCAGAACGATCAGAAGCGTATCGAATAATTCAAATGAGATGTTGGCCGATCAAGGAGGCGAAACTGAAGATCGAATGCAAGTCAATATCGAAATGCAGGAAACATATTCAAAACTAACCAATATACGTGACACGCTTTGTCGGATTTTATTCAATTTTAGTCAAGAACCTTGTGATATGTATATGCGTTTTGCAGCATTTGTCAGACATGAATTGAATAATATAACAAATCTTCTGTCGTCAGCTCTTGATCACGAGGTTTTGTGGGAGCAATATAAAAGTATTCGTATATTTCAAAAACCCTATCCTCATTTGTTTTTAAAACAATTCATGAATTGGATCCTGCTGTGTTATTCAACATACATTGAACCATATTTGACGGATTCGGCTTTTTCAAAAACAGAAGAATCAGAAGAAAGGGCTTTAGATTTTGTTTTGCATATTCAAGATCAATTGAAACGTACATATTTTATTCGCCATCCTGAATTGAAAAAACAATTTCATCAGGAACAAAAAAAGGTTATTGACAATGATCAATACAGAATTTTTTTTTCACCATTTCAAGCTTTTATAAATCTTGAAACTTCGTTTGAATTTGCATCTGAAGTGGACATTGAGGCAAAACTTATTCGTGACAAAACACTTGAAAAACTAAATGACGTTTGCATTTCACGAATTTCAAGTTTGAACGCTCAAATTGATTCGTTAACAATAGCTATTGAAACATTGTGGCCGAATCCTCCTTCAACAGAAGTTATGATTCAAATGATAGAAGATTATGTTCGTTTGTTGAATTGGCGATATTTTGCAACTTCAAAACATTTTCCAAATATTTTCATTTCAAAACGTCGAGAAGCTGAAATCAGACGTCCACGAGAATTAATTGTAATAAACCCTGCTACCAATACAGCTTTCACAACTATACGAGAATATCAAATATTTATGCTTCATTTGAATCAAAATTCTCGTGTCAATGATGAACCTGCAGATGCTGTTTATGCACGAATTTCAAATCAAGCGGTTCAAGCATATGCAAGAAAACGAAAACTTGGATTGATAACAAAAGACACTCCAATAAATGAATTGACTGGAGATGAAGTGCATTTTTTCAAACAAGAATTTATATTCAAAACATTCAATTTACACACTGTTCCTGAATTTCCGAATCAGCTTCAATCATTGAGCCAAACATTGGAACCAAAACCTCCAGAAGAATCAAAAACTCCAAAACCTCCAGAATCAAAAACTCCAAAACGGAGTCAAACATTGAAACTTCAACTACGTCCTCAAACACCGTCAAAGCCGTCTCAACAACAATCTTCTTCTCAAATTCCTGCAACCCCTTCACAACAACAACCTGTTCAACCTTCAAAAAATCAAAAACCGCAAGAACCTGTTGAAGAAATCCAAAAACCATTTGCATTGCCTTTGACAGCTGAAAAATCACAAGAACCAAAAGTTCAACAATCTACATCTGAAAAAACACGAGAGCCTGAAATTCAACAACCATTAGCATTGCCTTTAACAGCTGAAAAACAACAATCTCAAAAACGAAAATCATCAACAAATGATGAACCTTTACCAAAAGTAAAACGTGCTGAAATGTCTGCAAGTGAACAAAATGCATGGCTTTCACGAATAAATTTCAGATTACCTTCATTGCCAATTTATGATAGCGGTCCTGAAAAACAAATTGAAACATCTGCGCTTCCAACTTCTGTTTTTTTGTTTGATGATGAAATGCACAAAGGTGTTGAATTGTTTGCAGAAAGCAATTTTATCAAAAAACTGAATCCTTCAGAACCTCAGCGTGTTGACGAAATTGAAAAACCAGTCATCATTTCAAAAACCCCAGATATTTATTATGAAAAGGCCGCAACTGAATGGGAAAAACTATTAGCATCTCAAAAAATAACATCATTAGCCGATAACAATATCATTTTTCTTTTTTTTTATCCATTATTTGTCAGTTCACAAGCGAGGATGTGAAAGAATTTTCAGCATTTTTTTCCAATTTTGATTTTTCAAAACCTGACATGTCTGAAACATTCACAAAATTAAAGCTTCCCAGTTCTTCAACCCCGAAAGATTATCAATATCAATATCATAAATTTTCAGACTTGAATAATATATTTCGAATCGTATATTCTCGATCTGTGACAATGCAAAATACAATGAATTCAATTTCTGAAAATCAACGAAAAGAATGGAAATCTCTTGTGAATACAATTCAAGGTGAAATTCCTGAACTTCAAACAACGATTCAAACAATTGCCCATTTATTTTCTATTTATTCATCGAATTTAGATTTTGATTTGGGAATGTCTGATGAACTTTTGAATATGCTCGGATTTTCAAAACAAATCAATTGGACTCGAAACAAATTCAAAGCGCGTCAATTGAAACGTCATATTATAAATTCAATTATGAGAGATCAAATTCAATTGAAACAAAATGCACGTTCATTAGTGAATGCTTTTTTCACAAAATCAAACACATTCAAAAGCGTTGATTACAATAACCTTCTTGATCGTGAAATGGGTCGTTCATCAAATTCAATCATAGATGGTGAAACTCTTTATTTATTCAAACGTTTATTCATGGACAATCATTTGCAATTGACTGATGAAAATGCTGATTTGTACAAACAATACATATGGTTCCTCAATGAACATTTGAAAATTTCAAATTTGCCGTTAATAACATTGACGTTGATAGCTCGTGGAAAATCAATGCATTCGTTATTCCCAAAAGACAATGTCAACAAATATTTCAAAACATTTTATGTGACTGATCCAAACATTGCAAAAGAACACGCCTCACGTGATTTGATGCATATTTGGTTTGACATTGATATAATCACATATCTTTTATGGTCATGTGCTTCTGAAATGCCATTGTTGAAACCCATAACGGCAGATCTTCCGCCGAAATTGAATCCAATGTCTCAAATGTGGATATACACAAACATTGTGAAAGAAACAATTGTCAACAATGAATTCAAAAAATTATTGGCTGTTGGAAATGTTGATTTTGCAAAACATGAAAAAGGAACTGAACATGAAATTATTTTCAGAGAACCGCTTTTCAAACATTTAGGAATGACCAAAATAGATGAAATTGAAATTCTTATTGCAACGAAATTTGGAAATCCATGCCCATTCGCTGACGGACCATCGACTGTTCAACTTCGTTTTGAAGCTGAAACGTTTGTTTCATAATGGCTGTCGACAACGACGATCATCCGTATTATGATTATTTCAAAGACGCAATCGGGCAGGGTGATGGAAAATATTATGTAGGAATTGGAGAACCGTATCGAGTCAGTTCCCGTTATCAAAAAGGTTATGGATTAGGAATCACGGGTCGAACACGCGGTGACGGTTTTGGAAACATTTTGTCTTCATTGTGGCGAATGGCATTTCCTATGATAAAAACAAGTGCAAAAAAACTTGGAACAGCAGCTCTTGATGTTGCAACAAATGTAGCTTCTGATGCTTTGGCGGGAAAAGATATCAAAGAATCTGCAAAAGAACATTTGACAAACAAAGGTGTTGAATTGCTTCACGACATAAAAAAAGGTTCCGATCAAACTGCACCTTCAGTTGAAACAATGTCAACTGTCAGTTCTCAACAACCCTCTCTTGTAGCAGCACCTCCAAAACAAACATTTCGTCGATTAGCAAGAAAACGGACTGGAAAAGTGACATTTGCACCGACAACTTTGAATTCAAAAAAAGTGAAATATCCAGCGTTGAAACATTTTTAGTGATAAAAAAACATGGGGCCTTTTGTACGCGGCATTCCCGATATGTTTCATTATTGGGAAAGTCAAATGATTCAAGATGTTGTTGAAAACAGTTATATCGAAGTTATCAATCCTCAATCCGGTTTTGAGGCGCGAAAAAATGGTGATTTGAAATTTCTCATAAATGGTGGTGACACATTTGTAAATTTAGGAAAATCATACATTTTTTTCAAATTCAAATTGGTAGGAACTGCAAAAAAAGGAGCAGACACATTAACAACAAAATTAGAAACAGATGATAAGGGGAAATTATCAGTTGTCAATGCTATTGCGCATAGTCTTTTCAAAAGTTGTGAAATTCGTTTAAATGGTCAATTGATTACACTTGGAAATACTGATTATGGTTACACTGCATACATGCAATTAATGGTGAGCACTTCTCAAGAAGCTCAAGACACATATTATCATGTTGTTGGGTGGAAAAAAGATCTTGCTGGAAAAATGGATGACATTGCTGGCGGAAACACTTCATTTGCATATAGACGATCAAATTTTTTCACACATGATGATGGGGTTGGTGAATTCATCATGAAACCGCATGCCGGTCTGTGTTTTCAAAACAAAGCTATAATACCTGGAGTTTCAATAGAAATAAAATTCACACGACATCACAATCCAGCTTTTTTTCTCATGAGCCCTGCAAAAACCGAAATCACCGAACATGCATACAACATTGAAATTTTAGAAGCAAAATATGAAGTTCAACGTTACAAAACAGCTTCTTCATTTGCTGAACAATTTGAACGAATGTTGAAAGAACATAATCTTTCTCTCACGTACAATGATTCTCACATTCATACATGCACAATTCCAACAAGTGTAGCAAATTATTCAAATGAAGCTTTGTTTCGAGGAATTCCTCCGTCACGTATAATGATAGCTTTTGTCGCAACAGACAATTATAACGGTGATTGGGATAAAAATCCATATTCTTTTCATCATTTTGACATTCAAAATCTTCGATTGTTGAAAAATGGGTTGGATTATCCAACACCTCCTATTGAAACAAATTTCACAACACTTCCTCATTCTTTCATGCAAGCTTACAATAGAGTATTGATGTCGATGGGCGCAGACTACAATGATCAAGTATTGGGTCTCAAGCCTTCTGAATATGCAAATGGCTTTTTCTTTTACAGTTTTTTATTGGCCCCTGATCAAGAATCTGATTCAGAAGCGGCTTCAATGACGTTGCGACCTTCACAAATAAAAATTGAAGTTCGTTTTTCAAAACAATTGACAACATCTGTTCAAATGATTGTGTATTCAGAATCACCATCAACAGTAATAATTGATTCGTTGCGCCGTGTAGTTGTTACTCACAGATGAAAGGGAAAACAATCAATGATATTCTTTCAAATGATATTTTCACAAAACAAATATTTGATGGTTTTTGGTTTCCAGACCTTCCAATAACCCCAGTGACAAAAAATCCTGCATTAATCATTGTGAACACAGACGAAAGCACCGGTCCTGGAGAACATTGGTGTGCAATATACATAGACAAAGAAAAAAAAGTGTGTGAATATTTTGACCCTTTAGGTCAGGCCCCAGAAAATTTAATGGACGGCTATTCATTTTTGCCACACCTCTATGCATATTCACATTTTGTTGACTTCAACAGAAAACCAGTGCAAAGTCTGACTGCTTCAACTTGCGGGCATCACTGCATTTATTTTGGAAGTTTGAAAGCAAAAAACTTTTCATTGCGTTTTATAATTGACAACATTTATTCAAACAATACTTTTGAAAACGATGCAAAAGTGATTTCTTTTGTCAAAAAAATATTTATTGCCTCATCATGATTCAACATATATTTACATTTGATCATCCAACAACTGTTTTTGTTGTCGGTCCAACGCAAGCAGGGAAAACATATTGGGTGATTGAAATGTTGAAAGAACGACAACATTTATTCAATCCAGCTATAAACAAAATTCATTGGGCTTATGGTATTGAAAATCAAAAACAAGAAGAACAAATAAAAAACGCTGCTCCATCAATTTCATTTTCTGAAGGGCTTCCGGATTTGGATATTTTTGATTCTCGAGAAAACAATTTATTAATTTTAGATGATTTGATGGATGAAATTGGAAAAAATCGAAATATTGCAAATTTATTCACACGAGGAAGCCATCACAAAAACATTACAGTAGTCGCTCTTATTCACAATATTTTCAATCAAGACAAATATTTTCGAACATTAACAATAAATGGAAAAGATTTCATTTTTTTCAATTCACCTCGTGATCGTCAACAATTGGCAAATTTCAGCAGACAGGCATTTCCAAAAACAAAAAATTTTCTCCCTTCCGCATTAGAAGAGGCTTCCAAAATGGGTCCGAATGCCTACATAGCTGTCAAGTTAGGTGGCAACATTCCTGACAATCTTCGTGTTTGCACCAATATATTTTCATATCAAATCCCTGTTTATTTTGTTCCAAAAATTTAGTCGTCATCATTCCGACATGCCGCACGGTCGAAAATTTTGTTCATGTGAACTTCCCATCAAAGATCAAATAAAAGCCTTTTTGCCCATTATTCAAGATATTGTCAATGCAAAATCATTGAAAAAGAAAAAGCAAATTTTCAACAAACACGGAAAATGTTTGACAAAATTTCTTTCTGAATGTTCAGGGGCAATTTTACGTGAAGATATCAAACTTCCCAATTATAAACATTTGAAACCTCACAAATCAATATTACTTCAACTTGCCGATCCTTCTTTGAAATTGAAAACAAAAACAAAATTGTTTGCAAATAAAAAAGGAGGTTTTTTGTCTCTTCTTCCAGTTTTAGGTGGCATTTTAGCAAATACTATTCTTCCTTTGATCATAAACAAAATCAGAGGTGTGTAATGGCTTCAGCAGTATCATTAGTCAACAAAGACATTTTGCGTTATTTTCAAACGCAAAATTTATTAGCACCACCTGAAGCTATTGAATTGACAAATTTGTACAATGAAATGTCTAATATTTTGAACAAACCTGTCAAATACAAAAACAAACCTATGCAATTGAATTTGTTTTATGATTTGTTATCACAATATGGAAAACATTTGGCCAATTTGAAACTTGCATCTTCTCCTGATGACATTCCGCCAATTCCTGCCCCTCCATCGACCAGCGCTTTCTCAACACCGATTCGAACATCAACAAAAAAATCCCCCTCAACTTCACCACCATCATCCGCAAAAACATTGCAGCCTTCATCTCCAACAAAACATGACATTGATCCCGACTCTGAACCTTCAACACCTATTTTTGAAACAAGAACCAAATCGCCTGGAAAAAGTGATGATTCCGATTGGGATTTGTCGCCTTCACCAATTCCTCCTTCACCTCCAAAATCAGCTTTGAAATCATTTGTTTCAAAATTAACAACCAACAATGACATTCCTGAACGGGTCATGAGATTGCTTCGAGACTCAGATGACACATTTCAAATATTTCCTGATTCGAATCAAATGATAATAAAGGTCGTCAAGTGACTGCACAAACTTTTCTCAATCTTTTGGACAAACTTCGAAATCCTGAATTCAGACCGCCTCATCGCTCACAAATATCAGAAGCTCATGTTGCGCCAATTCTTGAACGACTTCATGCTGCAGTTTCAACAGCCCCAGTCAAAGAGCGAACAACAATATTGAAACAATTGAAAGGTTTACAAAATTACATTGCTGGTCAAACACGCACAACACGAACTGGAGCGAAAAAAGCTTTAGCCAGTGATCCATCATTCACAGCGCCATCAGATGAATCACCGGTAGCATCAACAACTACCGCGCCTCCTTCCAAACTAGTGAAAAAAATTTCTGGGAAAGGTTCAAAACGACAAAAATATGCTGTTGTGAATTGGAAACGCTGGCAAAATCAAATTCAATCATTAAAATGACAGGTACTTGTCAAAACAACAAAAAAATATTTTCAAAATGTGTGAACAAACAAAAAATTAATCAATGTTCATTTTCATGTACATTTTCAGATTGACCCTTGCTTCAAAATGTTGAAAAAACATTCAAGGTATGTATAATTTCATTTTCAGTTTTTCAAATGAAAAAAATTTGATTCCGAAAATAAAAACATTTCACTTTTTCGTTTCAGATCATGGGATTTGTGGAATTTGATTTCCACCGGCAACGACTTCGGCTGAAACTTGCTCGCCCGTCAACATGGATTTCGAATTTCAAATTGTTGGTTCCTCAACCCTCACAACTGCGGATCAATGTTCATTTTTTGCGGCAGAAATTCAAAGACTTGGAAAACGATCATCATTTTGTGCTGAGAGATTGGGATTACATTTCATCAGGATATTGGCAAACGGAAAAAATATTGGCAGAAACTATGATGGCTATGAATGATTTTCATTTGTTTCTTGATTTGTTGCGATCTTTATATGTTCATCCGGGAATTGGTTATCAAGATATTGATGATTTGTGGGACAAAACTTATGAGCGTCTTGAACAACTTCTTTTTCTTGAAAAATGTGTTTCTGATCCTGTGAATATTCGAATGCAGACTCTTCAATTGCACGGGCAATTCATACCATTTACAGAATACAATTGGCGATTTTTTTACAGAAAATTGAGACCTGTGCCTTTGGAAACCAATATTTTTTTCAAAAATGCTGCACGCGAATACACTGCAAAAAGAAAACCTCGTTGTCGTTGGCCTGTTTTGTAGTCATGTTTAGAATTTTGTGATTGTCCCGAAAAAAAAAACATTTGAATGTGAAGAACAAAAATGATTTTCATTTTTTTTTCAAGAAGGAATGCCAGCGCAACCCACCTGACCGACCCAGCCACGCGACCCCAGCTGTCGACACGGAGGCGATCCAAGCCTTGATACCGGTCATTGTTTCCAAGAGGGTCGAACCCCTCTCATACGCATGCTCAATGAGACCTGGAATTTAACACATGTTGAATTAAAGGTCTCATTGCGCATGCGTACGAGAGAGAGTTTGACGCTCTTGAAAACAATGACCGGTATCAGGGTTTGAAAAGCCTCCGTATCGACCGCTGAAACCGCGTGGGTGAATCGATCGAGTGGGTTGCGCTGGCATCCCTTCTGAAAACCTGGAAGCCTGCACGAGGGGTACATATAGAGAAAAAACGAACAAATCAAAACAAAATTACATTTGAAACATTGCTGAAAAACAAACAATGCAATTTTGCAAATGAATTTTGAAATGTTTTGAACGTTCAGAAAAAGATAAAAAACATTTTTTATTCTTGANAANATTTTCATAATCGTTATCATTTTTTTGAAAAATATTCAAAAAATAATTTTTCATAACTACCTGCATGAGCACCCCTATTAAAAGAAAAACGAAACTGAAAAACTAAACATTCGCATCTGCATCATCAGATGTCGCTTCAATAACGTTGCACATTATGC
>JGI24766J26685_10000457_pt1 | contig 11686 bp, 8 predicted proteins | sample SanBayMetagenome_FD_26685 | JGI IMG/M metagenome (IMG submission 26685)
CATAATAGCTTCTATCATGTTCATTATTACATATATCCGCTTATTTATTGGCTTGAACTGATCACCGATTTTGCTTGCCTTGAGGAATCTACCTTTGATGTTGCTTACATGAGTGAATATGACGTTACCTGGAATGATGAAAAGCTACAGAGTTTGCTTAATCCGGAAAGTATACTGTTTGGCAATATGCTAGCTCAGGCTGCATGCGGTCTAGACTGCGGAGCAGCTACGTTTAACTTACCTGACGATAGCATGTTCTGGTGCACGGGGTGCTGGGGTAACATGTATCCGTTTAGCGGCGCAAATGCGGATCATATCGGCGGCGTCCAGAATAGCTCATTACTTACTACCAGGATACTGGCTAAAATGCACCGGATAGGTTTGGCTCAGGAAACTTCAACATCAGACGGCTCAATGAATGGAGCGATTTGTCGCAAGTCCAAGGCTCCAAAGATTAAAAAGAGCCAATACAAATTACAGATGGTAAATCCGGCAACGACTTCTTCAGGTATAGGTTGTTGGCCGATTGGATTATCCGACATGTTATATAGTTCATTTAAAGAATATCCGTATGACGGTCAAGATTGGGGGTACTTGATATGGCGCAAAAAAAATTGCTGTTTATGGTAACGGTACTAATTTTTATCTTTTCCTTGGTAAATACTAATGCAGAAGCTGGGGAGGAGTTATTAGCAGAGAAGGTAGCGGTAGCGGATAGAGAGGGATTTAAAGGTCTTATAGAGAAATCACGGGAAATTGTAATGGGTACTATCGCTGAAAAATACAGAGAGTTACTTATGCTAAGGCAGCAGCAGGATGGGTTGACAGAGCATAATAGTTTAAGGGGCCTTGATGAGCAAGGGCGTAATTATAGAGACTCGGCTACCCTAAAAGTTTTTGTCAGCAGTAGTATGAGTACGGAGCTACTTAAAACTTATGTCAAGGAGGCAAGGCGCTATGGAGGAGTGCTGGTATTTAACGGCTTGCCGGATAACTCCTGGGTAAAGCTGAATAATATGATAATGGAAATAGTAGAAGATCAGGAAGGAGTAGGAATACAGATTGATCCTGAGGAATTTGATAGATTTAACATTAAAACGGTACCTGCCTTTGTACTTATTAAAGAATCCGACTGGATAACAGGTACATCTAAAGAAATGGCGGAAGATAGGGTTATCTATGACAAGGTAACGGGAAATATCGGCACCGAAGCTGCATTACGTTTATTTGCTGAGCAAGGAGAATTAGGTGCTATGGCGCAAGCAAAATCGGAGAATGCGGGGAATGATTAGGATTGGAGTTAAATTAACAATGATTTTGTGTATTTGGTTATTGGAGGTAACTGTTTATGGAGGTTATGAAGATCCTGTGGCAAAAACTAATATTAATCCGAAAACGGATTTATTTGAGAATGAGATAGAGGATTACGGTGCTTTTGAAAGCCGAATGGGCTCTTTAAAGGCACAAGCGGTTGAAGGCGTTAATATCCCCGGCAATCTTGAATTGATAACGGATAAAACGAACGACGAAATTAAAGCCGCAGCAGGTGATTTAAGTACTATCAGGGCAACGGATTTAGAGGCAAGGGGAAGGGAAGAGGTACTAAGAACGGGTATGACGGAGTTACATGTTGATTATACAAATCCGTTAAATACCGAGCATCAAAAAGATGCATCCCGTATTGCAGAAGCTTCCGGAGATCTACTTAAAACACTGACTGAATTATTCAAGGAGTTTGGAATAGATTGCAAAGCCGTCAAGGGTAACACGGTAATAGAACCCGAGTATCATATCGATATTAAAAAAGAGCAGATAAAAGATACCGTTTATGCCAAGACAATGTGTGAAGAGCCAAGAAACAGATACAACTGTCATGACAGTCTGACACTACGCTGCAGCAGAAGAGGCACGGCATGGGGACCGTGGCAAAATAGGACAATGGTTACGACTTTTGGAGCAACACCTAGGCATTGGTGGACTGTAGGAAGACATACCGATTCAACTTATCATGGAAGAAACGGTCACGGTCTTAGTTGTGGCAAATGGACGATCAACTCTGCCTATAGTCAGGAAATGGCAACATATATAGCAGGTATGATCAGTGCTAGACCTGAGCAGGTTTACGTCGGTTATCAGAACATAGTACTTGTGCCTGCTCCAAATCGCGGTTCAGTTAATGTGGATTTTAGCAATTGCCATTTAGCGTGGATTGGTACTTATATTGATGTAGTACCTGTTCGGGTAACATTCCATTACCAATATAGGGATGGATACCCTATATGCGAGCAATGGTCGGAAGATTGGAGCGAGGCATGCATAATACAATAAAAAATATAAGCTCTATTCTAACGATCTCTACCTTCTGGTTAATGCTAATCTTTGGCAGCACTGAAGTTGTAATAGCAGGCAAGAGATTTATATCAAGCCATTCTTGCAGTGATACCGGTAAGATTTGCGTAAGCGGAGCCGCTACGCGCAACATAGACGGCTTTGACGTATACCGTGATTGCTGGGAGTGGTCTTATACTAAAACCTGTAATTATCCAAGTAAGAATAACTGCCGGAGTTATAGCGAGTGTTATTTTGTAGCAAACGGTAACTGCCTACTTTTTGATAGTCAGGGTAATTGCGTTAATCAGGAGCGGGAATTTTCCTGTAAATCCTGGGAGCCCGGAGTAATTGAAAACAAAACCGTCAGGTATGATTTAACGCAAAAAGACGGTCAGGAAGGACTGATCTGCAAGGGTATTCCCTGTATGGATGGGAATTGTATAGATAAAAGTTATTTAACAAACGGCGAGATGATGGATTCAATATCGAAGCTTTATGCTTTTAGCAAGATGAAGCCTGATAGGGATGGAAATTTCAGTTTATTTCAAGGGTCAGGCCTACACTGCTCTAAAAAAATGGCCGAATATACGAATTGCTGCCGAATAAACATGAAGGGCTGGGGAAAAGAATTCGGGGCAAGGTGTAATAAGGATGAGCAACTGCTTGCAGATAGCAGGTCAAAAAATTTATGTGTTTATGTAGGTAAGGAAAAAATAAAGTCGCTAGGAGTAACTACCGTTGTTAAACATCATTTCTGCTGCTTTGGCAATATGCTAGATAAAGTGGTGCAGCTGCAAGGTAGAAAGCAACTTGGGCTAAACTTCGGTAGCGGAGGCGCGCCTAATTGCCGTGGACTGACTCTTGAAGAAATGCAGAAGATAGATTGGGAGCAGGTGGATTTTACGGAGTTCATTGAGGATTTCAAAGGAAAGTTTTTTGGTAAATATCAGTCACCTAACCCTGATGAAATTGCAGGAAGAGTCAATAGCTCAATGCCGGGCATTAGAAAGGGCAATGATGATCCTTTAGCCCCGCCGAGTAATACGACCGGCTGGAGTAGCAATATACCGGATGAGCTGGAGGATTAAGGGCGCCTGATGAAAAAAATAACCTGCAATATTGCGATGTTTTTACTGATTGGATTAACGGTATTGCCTTCTATGGCTTTAGCTGCGCCAGGCTTTTTTGAGCAACGTTACCGTGGCTGGTTATGGTTTGAAGAAAAGGAAGCGCTATCCGGTTTAAAGGAAAGAACAAGTACCCAGAACAACGAAGAAGCTTCTGAAGAAATTACGGTAGAAGAGGCAAAGGTTGAAGTTGAAAGCATAATAAAAGAGCTGGAAGATTTGCGTTATGTCTATTTGGCCAGGCCAAATTACAAGACGCAAAAAGCCTACCGGGACAAATTGGGTGAGATCATGGATAGGGGAATAAGGATGCAGCAATTATGGGACGAGCAGAACTTCATCGAACCGGAATATCGTGATCTGGTTAATTCCCCGGAAAATGTATTTGCCGTAAAACTCAATAGAAAAATCAAGGCTCAAGGCCAGAAGGAAATAATCAAGCAATTTGCCAAAGATTATGAACTGGTATTTTTCTTTCGGAAGTCCTGCCCACGGTCGAGTGAATTTGAGCCTGTACTGAAATCATTTGGGGATACGTATCAGATTAAAATAGAAGCCGTTAGTGTGGACGGCTCAGAATCAGAATATTTTAGGGGGAGTAGCACAGTTAGTGGGGACCTGATTGAGAAACTCGGTATATCAGCAACACCGACGGTAATAGCAATAAGAAAGGATGCAAGGAAAGCGTTTGAGCTAATTAGGGGATTTGTTACTTTATCGGAGCTGGAGGAAAATACTGTCAAAGCCTGGCATATTATTGAAGAAAAAGGCATTAATGTCGGGGTAGGTAGATGATAAAGATTTTAAAAACATTAATTGCTAGCGGGTTATTAATTGTAATTAGCACAGAATCATATGCTAGCGGGCTGAACAAGCTGCTTAAATTCATCGATCAAAGCGGCGGCATGTCCAATTATAATGCTCCTGCTATTATCCGGGATCAACAGGGAGGGTTTATGACCGGCGGTTCCCTGCAGATCCGGGGCGCAAGACCCAAAACATTACAACCGGCACATGTTCAGTTACCCAGTTTTAACTTTGATGCCTGTAGGGGGTCAGGGGATTTCAGGTTTGGAGGATTAAGTTTTATCAATTCAGCTGAGTTCTCATCTTTTATGAAAAAGCTGACGGCCAGCACCGGTGCTTATGCGTTTAAAATGGCGGCAAAGAGTTTCTGTCCGCAATGTGAGAACATTATTGCCGAGTTTGAGGCAATAGCAAGGGATATAAACAATTTCAATCTGGAGCAATGCGGGCTTGCCAAACAGCTAGCCGGTGGATTAGTAGGGCAACTTGAGGCCGGGCAGGGACAGAGCTGTCTTATGCATAATGCGGTAAAGAAAAATGGTAAGGATTTATCAGAGGCACATAAGCTTTGTGCAAATGGAGCTTCTCCTTACGGTGATCCCGGCGATACTGAAGAACTTGCCTCATTACTTGGGGATAATTTCAATCTGGTCTGGAAAGCACTTAGCAAAGGTAGTTCTGATTCGGTAGAATTCAAGGAGTTAATGATGAGTGTTGCAGGGAGTCTGATTGCCACAAAAATAGAAGGAGGATTAAGCCTCAAGCCTCTACCTTCGCTGATTGTTGATTCATCTTTTCTTGAAAAATATATCGGTACTAAAGGAGAATCGAGCAGGGTAGAAATGTATGTTTGTGATGAGAAGAAAAAATGCCTTGATCCTAAGGTAGTGGTAACAACATTAACGGTGAAGGATACGTTATACGGTAAAATCGGTACTATACTCGATAGCCTTGTTGATAAGGTAGAAGAAGATGCCAAAGATCCTATTTTAAGTGACGAGGAAATGGCTTTAATTGAATATTCCTCAATTCCGATCATTCCTCTTATCCAGCAGGAACTTTCCAGGCACGGTGATAAGACAAACATTTTCCTGAGAAACGCGGAATTCATCGATGTAATCTGTTATGAGGTGATGAGCGGATTTTTTGAAGGGATTCTGCATAAAACTCTGAAAGAAGTAAGAGCTCTGGAATTTGCCCAGGTTGATAGCGGAAAAATAGAGAGATATCTCGATACGGCGCAGGAAGTACTATCGATGCTGCGTCATACTAAAGAACATGCTTACAGCAGGTTGGTAGTGATCATGCAGGCCAAAGAGAGACTCCGCCAGCAGGAAGCTGAATTTGATCTTATTTTTGAAAAACTGGGGGCCTAAAAGATGACGCTTGATCTATCGATTTTTACATACGGCTACGGAGATGCCATGTACTATATTCTAAACGGTATTGCGATGATCATGAACAAGAAAGGCTTTATGGTGATGATCAGGAGTGTTGCCGTTGTAAGTATCATGATATCAGCAGTCGTATGGTCGACTAATCGTAGTATGGGAATCAGTGATCGTCCCGTAGTCATCAGGATCATGGCATTATATTTTGTCATTAACGGACTCTTGACGCCCAAGATGAGTATAAAGATGGAGGACAGGGTTTCAAAGAATATTGAGGTAGTAGATAATTTACCGTTTTTGTTTATTCCGGTCGGTTGGCTTGAAAGCGTTGGGGATATGCTAGCGGGCGCTTTAGAGCAGGCAATAAGGCCGGTGAAGTCCGATACCTTTGAGTATCGCAATTATGGACTGGCATTTGGGGCACAGATGCAGAGGGAGTCAAAAAACTGGCGTATCAGATCGCCGGAGTTCAATCGAAACATGCATAATTTCCTGGATAAATGCGTAAAATACACTGCCGGGATTGGTCACAAATATACGGTAAATGATTTACATAACTCCCCTGATGCATGGAAACTGGTTAGTGAAAATGCCGGTGGTATGACCAGGGTAGGTTTTGTTGTCGGCGGTAAGTATCAGAGCATGAAGTGTCATGAAGCGGCAAAACTAATAGAAGAAAGATATTTTCCTGAGGAATATGAATCAATAATCGGTAGGTATGCAAATTCATTATTTGCAAGAGCAAGTGACCTTGAACCAAGCAGGCGACCATATGATAAGGAACTGGCGAAAAAGACCTTTGCCTCGAATCTGGAAGCGGTATTTTCAGGATTTGCCGAAACCGGAAATGCCAAGGATATTATTATCCAGCAAATGATGCTCACTGCCATGGCTAACAAAAACAGCGTCAGTAAATACGGAGTAGCAACGGCAAGAGCAAGTCAGGATACGATCTGGGCAATTACGGCGGAGCTGGCACAGGATACGCTACCGATACTGTTTACCCTGGTAAAATGCATGCTTTATGCATCGGTGGTACTTTTGGCACCGATGATGTTACTACCCGGAGGCCTTCGTTATTACCGAACATTTCTACTCGGCGTATGTTCGGTGCAGTTATGGCCATTTTTCTACGCAATACTGAATATGTTTGTAGAGATGTATACTAGTATCAGCATTTTCGGTCTTGATAACGGGATAATAAATTATACGACTTACAGTCAGGTAGGTCATAGTGCCGATAGGATAGCAGCAATAGCTGGTAGCATGCAGATAATGATACCCTATATTGCATATCAGGCGGTAGCAGGTTCTGCCGGAGGTCTTATGCATTTAAGCGGTCAGGTAATGGGGCAAAGCGCTGCTTCAACTGCGGCAGAGGAACATGTCAAAGGTCGCAGAAGTATTAATACCGTAGCCATTGATACGATGCAAAGGGCGACTCAAACGGCCTTTAAAACTGATTTTAACCGGCAATTATCAATGGGTAGTTCGGCAATCAGTCAGCTAGACGGCTCGCAGGAACGTATTACGCCGGACGGTCATATCCATCATTTAACGGGAGCCGGTCTTAACCTTGGTAGTTATACCAATAAAATAGATTTCCGCGGTGAAAAACTCAGTTCCGATCAGCGAGCATTCAATGAGGAACAGCGATATATCAGCAGTAAAGGCATGCAGTTAAATGACGTGCAGGCTGTTCAAGAAAGCTCGATGGAGAGTTATATTACCCAGCTGGCAAAACGTGTTGATAGTGGTGAAAGAATAAATTTTGGTACTCTCGGTAAAGACGGTCTGGTTCTTGAAAAAGCGGTCAATTATGAACTAGCACACGGGGATCAGTATACATACGCAAAAAATCAATCTAATGCGTTAAAAGGTGATGTTACAGGTAAACTGGATGCAGGTACGACTATCGGTAATATGGTTAAGAAATTACCGATTCCCGATAAAGTGGGTGAATATGCCGGTAAACTTCTGTCTAAAACCCTACCTTTTGATCTTAGTGCTTCCTTAACGGGAAGTGCTGAGCTTAGCAGTACAAACACTCAGGTACTACAAAAACACTATAACATCAACGAAGGGGATCACTGGCGTAGCAATAAGGATGCCATAACGGAAGTCGCCAAAAATACCGATTTTAATAAAAGTATCGGTATAAATCATGAGTTGACCGATACTATTACTTCTACTTCCGAGAAGGTCAAAAATCTGACTTCTGAGATCGGGCTACATCACGAAAGAGCGGAGAATATATCAAATCAGATCCAGCAGGTGGAATCATTCGGCGAGACCTTTAACATCGACGGTACTCATAAGGTAGAAGAGCGATTGAAAGCCATGGGTCTAAAGAGTAGGGAGGCACATGATTTAATAGAGAATCCGACATCGGCAACTCCGCAGCAACGTAGGCAATTAAATGAAGCTAAGAGAGAGGTAGCAGGGCAGTTATTCGGTAGCTTATACGGAGTGCCAAATAGAGTACCTGAGGTAATTAGCGTAAAGGAACAGAGCATCGAAACAAAATATGACAGCGAATCTGCTGCTTTAAAGAAAAAAGGGGAACAGGAGATTGCAGCAAGAAAAACCGCAGAGCAGGCTGCGTTAAACAATAGGGCTCAAGCAGAAGGTCTGCATAAAAGCAGGATACAGAATCAGCTTGATACGAATGAAAGAGATTTAAACAGGAAGCACAAGAAAATGACGCAAGAGGTACAAAGTCAGGCAGGTAAGAAATTAACTCAGCTCAAAGACAGACAAACTAAACAAGCTAAAGCAGTGCAGGAAGCAGAGAGTAATAGATATACTACACGTCTTGCCGGCAGAAAGTTGCCGAAAGAGTAAGGGATTATTTGTGCATGCGGTGGTAAATATTGCTTATCAAATAACTATGTGATGGGGAATAATGTAGTTCTTTATTTAAATCACTTCCAGTTGGGGTATGAGAAATTTTTTTATCGTTTGGTGTATACCAAACTTCATAATAATCCCAGGCTTTGGCATTAAAGAAGGCGGAGATTGGAATGTTGTTTTTTATGAAGTATGACATTGGTAACCCAAGGAGAGCAAATAAAATCACGGTACCTGTAAGCAACTCCGGTTGAAATATATAAAGTATAATAGGTAGAAAAGTAATAATTATAATCAACCAGCTTTTAACATAATCAAATTCAAAAGGTAAGTGCATGGAAAGTGATTCTCCCTGTTTATTAAAAACTTTTACTTCCGTTAAAGGAGTATCTTCTTTGCTAGAAGGATCAAAATATATGTTATTAAATTTAGCTAGTATATACGGTACTAAGGTAAAGGAGCTAATAAGGCCCCAAATAGTACCATTCTCAAAAATATTATTACCGTACTCCAAAGACATATATACAGACATGGGCATAGCAACCCAGGTCAGGACATTCCAGAAATTATCGATTGATATTATTGATCTTTTTGGAGAATCACTCATAAGTACCTTCCGTTACTTTAGGTTTGAATTGCATCATTGTATTGTCTCAAAATTTCTAATCTTTTGCAAATGGATTAAGTTTACCTGTATGGGTTTTCTAGTTCTGTTGTGTGCTCATTACGCTAATGCGGATGAGACTGAGCTTATACCCTTAAAAAATGAGCTTAAAGAGTTAATTACCGAGCAGGAAGAACGAAATAACATACCTTCAGGATTATTGCTTGCAATTGCTACGGTAGAATCGGGTAGCAAGCCTTATGCCTTAAACATTCAAGGTAAATCTGTAATCGGAAGGAATAAGAGGGAAGCAGTAGATTTAATCCATGAAGCCCTGGCCGAAGGAATAACCAATATTGATGTTGGAGTAATGCAGTTAAATGTCAGATGGCACCGGGAGAATTTTGGGTCGATAGAAGAAATGCTGGAACCGAAAAAGAATATAGAATATGCGGCTAGCTTCCTTTTAACGCTCTATAAGAAATACGGTGATTGGCACAGGGCCGTAAGGTTCTATCACTCAAGTACGGCGGAGTATTACAGGAAATATTCAAGAAAAATAACTATGGCATGGCTTGGGGTATAACAACCTGAAAACTAAAAAAATCATATAATCATATAAAGAGTAATTATACATGAGCAAATCAGTCGGAAATCTAATCAGCGGTGGTCAAATATTCATCCACCGTATTGCTATGTTCAAACAGATAGCGGGCAAAGCAGTAAGCGTATCGTTTATATTATCCCTTGTGCTAAGTAGCCTGTTTATTCAGGATAAGTTCAATAGTATCTCATGGCACCCGGCACTTACTTACTGGCGAGGCGCGCTCATGTATGAAACGGACAAGGCGGTTGATCTGTTATTTCCCGGCGGCCAAATCGGTAAAATTGATATTAGTACCGACCGGCGTCAGATAAGAGAGGTAAGACTTGATTACTTTGTAAAGGACAGTTATTACATTGCTCACGGAGATGAATTAAAGTCTCTGATCATAACCTTCGGTATTTATAACCTTATTGGAATTATCGGTTTTCTGATAATAATTTTCATCGGTTGGGGAAGAATAGGAAAATCAACTAAGGAAACCCTGCAACTAAGCGGTAGCACAATCAAAACGGCTCGAGAAATAGCGAGCATATTACAAAATAAGAAAAAGGCAAGTGACATAATAATTGCCGGTATGCCTCTTGTTAAGGATTCTGAAACTAAAGGAACGTTGATTACCGGTGCAAACGGCTCAGGTAAGACCAACTATTTACATGAGATATTACCGCAAATCAGAAAAAGGAAACAACCGGCCATGGTAATTGATCTGGAAGGGGGGATGGTTGCCAGGTATTATCGTCCCGGCTACGATATCATTATCAACCCTTTTGATGAGAGGACACATTGCTGGGATTTCAGGAAAGAGGTGCTAGAGAAAGAAGATCTTGAAGCTATTGCTCATTCATTATTCGGCGGTACAAGTAAGGACCGCTCTGAAGTTAGTAAATTATTTGCCGATTGGTCCGCAGATCTATTTATCTGTAGTGCCCTGCATTTAAAAAATAATTCTAGACTGAGCACTAAAAATCTTTATGCAATGATTCATCTGGATACTCCTTCAGATCTTATGCGGAAACTGGAAGGAACGTCCGCTGCTACTATAATGGATTTAAACAATGAAAAGAACGTCACCGCTCATAATATTAGAAGTACCGCTATGGCATATACCAAGTGGCTTGAACTTGTTGATGAGAATGTATCGCAGGATAAAAAGATATGTTTCAGGGATTATTTCAGGAATCTTGATAAGCAAGGTGATCGCTGGATATTCTTAACTGCCAGTACAAAGCATGCAAGGGTACTACTTCCTTTGATTTCGTTACTACTTGATGTAGCTGTAATGTCTCTTATGGAACAAGGAGAAGATTTAAAACGCAGGTACTGGTTTGTTATGGATGAACTAGCTGCGCTAAACAGATTACCTGCTCTGGAGGTTTATATTACCCGTCTTAGAAAATACGGCGGATGCTTACTTGCAGCTACCCAGAGTTTTAAGCAGTTTTATACAAAATATGGAAGAGATGCAGGCAGTATAATGCTTTCACAATTTAATACCAATATCGTCTGCAGGATTAATGACCCGGAAGAAGCGGCAATGATCATAAAACAGGTCGGTAATATCGAATATAGCAAAAAACAGAAGAATATATCATTCGGCGCCCATGAACACAGGGATGGAGAGAGCTATACCGAGCAGGAACGGACCAAGCCGCTGATTGATATTAACGATTTCAAGCTACTAAACCCTTTGGAAGCATACGTATTGCTGCCGGAAGCGGAAGTTGCAATCGGTAGGATCAAGTCTGAAATACAGACTCCGCCTAAAAATATGCAACCGTTTTTTATTCCAAAACTAAACCGGGAGGAAATATTATCCTTGCCCAAAACCACAAAAAAAAGCCGTAAAGCAAAAGAAAAAAACTAAAAGTAATTAAATACAAAGGAAGGTAATAACATGAGCGAAACAAATCGAAATCAAATCTTATACAACCGTTATATATTTAATAACTTTAGTTGGTGTTTTTAGTTT
>JGI24766J26685_10000458_pt1 | contig 11682 bp, 8 predicted proteins | sample SanBayMetagenome_FD_26685 | JGI IMG/M metagenome (IMG submission 26685)
CCCCTAAGATTTGTATTAAATCTTTTAGTTCCTCCACCATCTTGTCTGCTAAGATTAGGTACTGATATATCATACGGTACTAGCTGACCACCAACTTGTTTGTAAGCACCTAGGAATATACCTTTGTCTAGAGGAGTCTCCATAACTGTTTCACCTTTGAATTTATAATTTTTACCGGGAAGCATAAGCTTCTTATCACCTGTATTACTTACACCCATTAAAGGCATGTCCATACCCTCCATTGTTATTTCGTTGGAGGGTATGATATTAAAGTCATTATTTCTGTCTGGACTATCTGGCCAGTATCCTGTTTTGGTAACGTTACCTTTCATCATCTAGGTGAGTTAAGATTCTTATTAGTAGATAATCTGAACAACATTTTCACAGGTCCTGATACATTTCTGTATAACAATACATAAGATGTGTAGTGTCTAAACTTCTTATGCTGGAATGCAGGTTTCTGATAGTTCAAGTTGTTAGGATTCAGTGTTCTAATATAACCATTTAGTTCTGTATTCCAAATAGGTTGTTGAACGTTAGGGTAAGTATACTCACCACGGTCTCTAGTAATATCCCAGAATTGATTGAATCTATATTTCTGTTCTACTTTACTATAAAGAATATCAATGCTACCTAAGTTTACTACAGGATAGTTTACCAATGCTGGTGCATTGTTCTTAGGCATAATATTCAAGTTAAGTAAACCAGAAACTTGTTCAGTGTTGGATATTACAGCATGATCAAAGTTGTGATCGAGCACATGGTATGTATCTAACCCATCTGTGCGGTATGTGTAACACTCTAACTGATACTCAATGCTCTTAAGTGTATTTACCTGTTGTCCTGTATTACTAATAAACTCAATTTCAAATGGGTAGTCTTGACCATAGTAGTTTGCAAATGCATCAGTTCTTTGGTTATGTCTCCATATCTTACCTTCCCCAAGAAGGCCGGTCTGAGTAGTTAAGAAGTTTGTTTTACTTGCAATAGCTAACTCTGGGTGCCAGTCATGGAATGATATCCATGCTTGCGCTTTAGGGTCATAACTAATAGTCCAAGATGTATCCTCAAAATATATAGGATCACCTAATATGATATTGTGAAGACCGTCTAAAGTAAAGTAACGTGGGTCCTTTGCTCTACCGTATGTGATTCTATCTTTATACTCCGGTCTAACTCTATAGTCTTTCTTACAGAAATACAATAAGATATTAGTATTATCAAATGTAGACTGACAACCAATACCTACAACCGGGTTATCTACTAGCTCAAAGTTAGGATAGTCTTCTAATAAAGTATATGGTAAATACTTATTAAACCACCAACGCATTCCTGCTGCTGATATTTCTTGCAAGCCTTCTCCCGTAACAGCAAAGATCTTACCCTGGGACTGACTCATAAAGTATATACCAGCTGGGGTATTAATAACAGACAATCTGTTCTGACAAGAACCATGTTGGTATTCAGGATCAGAGTTAGATAAGTTCTGCATTGCTTGAGAGAATAAACTACCGTCACCAATAGTTATCTTAGTTCCCAAGTCTAACTCCATTGACTCACTACTTAAGAATTGCACAGGAGAGTCTCTATCAAATAATATTAAAGCTCCGGTCTTACCAATAGGTTTAACTGCAGTAACTCGTGATGTAAAATCTTTATAGTTATTAGCTAGATAAACTTTCCATGAGTCTCTTATAGCATCTTGTGTTTGCGGTAATGAATATACAATTCTATTCTTATAATGTGTATAACATGTCTCAGCAATATACGGATTATAATATCTAGGCTGCATGTTACCCCATGAAATGAAGTTGTTAAATATTCTAGATACACTTAATGAAAGGTCATACTTAAAGTAGTTACCAGACTTAATAATATCAATATTAAACAACTGTTCAAGATCTGTTCTTCTGTATGGATCATAGTGCCATTCACTAGGTTGTGTTCCCCAGTCTCTTAGATCTACATTTATTTCAGACTCAACAAAGAAGTCTCTTACACCTGATTGGAATAAATAGAACCAAGCATTCTTCTTCATGAATCTTAAACTCTGAGCAATGCCGGATAAAAATCCAACTAAACCGTTTCCATCATTATTATCTCCTTGTAAAAATCCAGCCAATGAAAAATCACCATCAAGATTGTTAAAACCAGATGGAAAACCAGATAATAAACTTTGCCCTAATCCTGGTATAGGAAGGCTCAATAAAGTACCTATAGTATTCTGTACAAACTGGTTAGTATCAAACTTAGTAAAGTCAGCCCAGAATCTAGGATTATTAATCATTGATCTAAGACGGTAATCAAATTCAGTTCCGTCTGGTTGATTTACCATCCAGTCATAAAAATAGAAAAAAGTATTTTTTTCAGTATATCTACCTATATAAACATCTCCACCAAAAACTGTAGCTGATGTAAATCTAGACTGTAGAGTAATATTACTAACAGGATTATAGCAACCAGTAGTAAGCTGTCTGATTGAATCTAATTGACCATACTGATTACGCAATCTAATTTTCATACCCGCATAGTATGAATACGCACTGGTATTAAAAGAATCAAATGTATGATCAACTCCTGAATTTATTAAGTTTGCACTTCTGGCTGTTGATACAATTTGAGCAGTGTTATCAACTTGAGATGGATCATTAATATCACCCTCTATTATACCAGCTCCATTAGCTTTAACCAAATCTATAACAACAGCTCTACCTCTATATGCGTTGTTAATAGTAAGTTCACCAAATTGCTGTAACTGATTTTCAAGATAGTTAGCATTTCTGATATAACGTCTAGAAGTACCTGTTGTATGTCTAGCATTACCTCTAAGATGCTTATGCATATCTCCGTGAGAAACATATGATAAAGCATATTGCTGATACTTACTAAAACCTCTTATGATATCTAAAGTAGCATCTGCTCCTTGCATCATATACTGAGCATATGTAATAGCTCCACCAATTGCTCTAAGAGGTCCTGGCATATAGTTAACATCAGATGACTCTGTGCTATTATTTCTAGCACCACCTATAGCTCCACCACCGCCCGAGGGCGCTCCTGGTGTAAGTGTACTTGTAAGTACAGCTATATCTGTATTTGCTGAACCAATTGCAGTTAAAAATGTTGTTAATGCGGGATTCACTCCTGTAACAGCCTCTGGTAAAATATTTGTAAGACCTGCATAGCCTGTGACACTTCCTCCTTGATAAGCACTTTCTGCAGCAGTTGCTGCAGGATTAATATTACCTCCAGATGTCAGAACTCCACTGGTACCTACCTGAGTTATACCAGCATTAAATACACGAGGCATATCAATGTGTCTAGTCTCTTTACCATGTACAGCTTTACCAGCAAGTGCAATACCTACAGTTAATGAAACAAAGAATGCAAGATCTGTTGGTAATTTTTCCTTAGGATGTTCTCTAACTTCTTGGAAGTTACCTTTAACATTGTCACGAGATCCAACTTCACCATAGAGTCTGAGTTCCTGCGCAGATAAGAAAGGATTTCTAAACTGAGTATCGGGAGAGTGAAAAGTAAATAATGATTTACTATATGACTTGAGTAAGTTACTAGAATTGTTCCACCCTGTTGTATCAGTCCAAGGTCTATCTGTTAAACTATAGTCAGTGCCTAATGGGTTGTATGGATAGTTCTGGTAGTATATTGTTTCATTATCTATATTCTGATATGAGCGCAAGTTATTAATAATACCTTTGGCTACTACAGATTTGTTTCCCTCACGAGAACTTCTAAGTATTTCATATCCCACAATACCTGGTATCAACACACCGTTGTTATCTACAGGAGGTCTGATATTACTAAAGGACGTTCCTAATATTCTAATTGCTTTTGGAACAGCTCCGTCTGTACGTACGCGCGAGTAGTTAGCTACACTACCATCATTGTTAGATGTAGTATTAACTATATCAGCAGGCATCTTATGGTGTCTAATAGGCTTACCACAAAGATCATGGTAACTCATACCAGTGTTAGACCAAGGGTGCGCACTTGCATCCCATACTTCATGATTATCAGCAGGATATGTTTCTGTTGATTCCCAGTAACCCATTTTACCACGTGCTACAACTTGACCTGAAACTACAGGTGCAGCATCAGTAGGTAAGTTAGATGTTGTTGCGTAAGCAGTATTTATCATCTCCCATAACTTAGGAGCTTGATATACACCACCCTCATCATTAAACTGGGCAAGTTCAATATTGTCTGCAGAACCTAAACCAGGAGTTGGTAGATCCAATCCTGCGTTATCAATCTCAAGTCCTACTTGCTTAGGTCTACCCGGGATGTGGTAAGAGCTAGATTTCTCTCCTGTATTATAAACCCATCTGATCCAGAATGCATACTGTTCATCACGCATGTACCCTGTTTCATTACCACCTTTTGCATAGTAGTTATATGGTTGTTCTACCATAACCCATTCAGCTTCAATCTGATTAGCTAATGGTTGGTAGTTAAAGTCAAACTTACTAGTAGGAGCCACACGCAATGCATATGTTCCATTTCTATAAATAGCCTCAGACTTTTCATACTCAGGAGTTCTGATAGGAATAGTCTCAATAGGAACTGTTACAAGTGCCTCATTAATATAATCTAACGGGATCTCTACAACACCATTAGTATTGTAGTACCCAATCTTCTTAGCGCTAGTTTGTTGATTAATAGTTCTTACTATAGTCAATTCAAACTCATCAAATACTTCAGTCTCCGCATTTGTAACAGTGATCAATAAAGATCCTGATAAGTTATCATGCTCAAATAACGCTTGTACGTTACTAGGTGTAAAGTAATCAGTTACCTTTTGCTGGTTAACGGAATATGCAATAATTGCATAATAGGATCCATTCTGAAGTGTACCGCCTGAAGAACCTTTACTTACAGTCACACAAGGTGTGCTCATTAACTTAGATAGTCTTATCTTATCGCAGTCTAACTGTAATGGTAAGATAGGCTCACAGTTCTCACACGGTCCGCTTAAAGTATCTCTACATACATAGGGTACGCCTGGCCAAGGTTGTGTGAAAGGAGCATTAAGATAGTTTCCTACATTAAGAGTTCTATCTGGATTCAAACCATCTGCCCAGTATACTTGCCAAGAGCAATCAAAGTTCTCCTTTGAGATACCACTAATTAAGTTTGTCTTTTTAAAACCTAAGCAAGGGTCATTTACTATAGTTGTGTATGCACAAGCATCTTCTTCAAAGTATCCAATCTCACTATTAGTATCATCAGTAGAATATATAATCCACTTATCTAATGTTAGGTTGATTGCACCAATTACCGTGTAGGGGGCTTGTGTGCAGAAACCATTTGCAGGTTCATTACCAAGCACACCAATCTTACCCGTTACACTATTGTTAACAGCATTGCGGGCATGAGACCACGCTCCTTCAGGATTATAAACATCATCAAAATCTTTAACCAGACCTTTATTAAAAACATCTGTTTCAGCGCTGATGCCGCCTTGCATATTTTTAGCCATACTTATACAGCGTTATTTATATTAAACTTAGTTGGTATAAAGTAAGACTTGAACATATCATAGTACTTAGCGTACATTGCTTTACGGTTCATAGCCCATACTTTTTCCATCTCAGAGAAGTTAGGAGTATTAACAATAGAGAGTGCATAGTTTCTAGCGGTTCTGTACTCTTGCATAACTAATTGTAATTGGTTAGTTACATTAGCACCGTCCATAATTAAGTTCTCTAGTATACGTTTCTTAAGGGCATATTCATAGTACTCATTGATCATTGGATGATCTGGTACCATCAAGTCACCTTCATCATCCTCAAGAGTACCTTGGTAGTTAAGATACATCTTACCGTCTTCAAGGTTTATGTAGATCCATCCATCTTTTATATAAGCAGCATTATGACTTCTGTAACTTAAGTTAGGGCAGTCACAATCCACATACTGAGAGTTCTTGAAAGATACTGGCTCCATCAATTTATAGGTTCTCTCTTGAGTACCAATAACTTGGATGAGTTCATAGCTGTTACCGCATTTGGTAAGACACGCTTTCTCTCCAAGATTTATATCATTAGTGCAAGGTAGCTCATCAATCCAAGGTCTGTACTCTGGTACAACTTCTTGAATATTAGTACCTTGCGGGCTAACAGTACTCACCGTTTGCTCACCGCATAGCATAGCAAAGTTCATTACATAGAAGTCATCTGGTAATCTAACTCTACCTTTCTCAATAGTTAATACTCTTTCCTTAGTCATGTAGATTCTAAGACCAAGATCATAGTTAACTCTCATAGCAACTTTGATCAATTGAGAAGGATCAATTACACCATCAGTAGTTAGACTCTTCAAGTCTGTTCTTACATCTTCAAGTAATGAAGTAAAGGTTCTGTATTTAAGTGTGTAGTTGTAGTTCATTATGATCTAAGTTGTGATTGTTTATCCGCAATAGCTGGATCAGTATTAATCTGAGACATTCTGATAAAGTCATTAATAACTTGCTGCTCTACTTGAGCAAACAACTCTGCAGGTATATTAAGAAACTGGTCTTGAATAGGTGCGCAAGGATCATCACATGTAGGCATTAACTTATTCTCAAAGATTCCTTCTATAGTGATTGCATCCCAATCTACATTGGGTAGATATAAATACCCATTAAGATACCAGTAATATTTTGTTTTGTTGTAACGTGCTCCAGATGTTTTCTGTTGAGCAGTATAAAACTGTGGTGTGCTTCTGTAAGCTTCAATAGAATTATCTACTGATGCCACGGTTCTAAGTAATAAACCCTGACCACCCTCTAGTACACCCGGTAGTTTGTCTTTTGTTCTCTTAATAAGAACACCAGACTTAACCTCACAGCATGCTTCTACTTTGTCTACTTCAATAAGATCCACACAAGGAAGCTTAACATAAAGACTATTAAATCTAGTCTGACTGCTTTGAGCTGTTTGTTGTTTGATATACATCTTAGCATACTTAATGATGTTACTGTATATCAATCTATCAGTGATGAAGGAATCAGTATCAACAGCTTTGATACCGTTTCTAACCCTTGATATTGCTTCTCCTATTGTATTCATGTTAATCGTTTAAATCAAATTCATTATAGCCTTCTAGCTTTTGTGACGTTAGTTTCCTACCATAGTCTCTTTGTTTAACCTGTCTGTCTATCAGAGCAGAAACCTTTTCATTTCTAGCTAGTTCAATATATTTTGTCCAGTCTTCAACATAAGCTTTGGAGACAGCTTTCTTAAATCTTCTGCATGGTCTAAACAACCACACGTTGCTGTCTTTAATCTTATATTTTACCTTACAGTTAGTGTAAGCTATTTTACCAACTTTACCTTCTGTCTCCCAGTTCTTATGTAAAACTTTCACACCGTACTTCTTAGACTTAGCATAGTCTACATTCTCTTTAACCTTAATGTTACAACTAAGTATAAAGATGTATCCTATACCTTCTAATAGTTCAACCCCGTCTCGGTTTTCAATAACAACATCAGTGATGCTCTCATTGAATGCCTTTATAAGTTTCTTTACTTTAGAATGGCCTAGCTCTTTAGCTTTTGGCATCTTCTTACATAAAGCCTTAAAGAAGTCTTTACCGTCCACCTCATGTGCCTTAGCCCTATATCTAGGTAAACTAAGATCTACTTTTTCAAAAGTTTCCATATCCCCTACTATAATTTACAAAATTTCTCGCAGCTTTAAAAGTAATACATTACTGATTACTAAACAAATATAGTAGAAAACCCCCGAGCCTTCGCCCAGGGGTCCTCCTGTTTAGTCACGCTAAACCAACAAACGTGGACTATAATGCTGGTAATGTCTTTACTATAATAACTGCACTTTCAGATGTTATTATACCGCAGTTAGTAACAACTCGAAAATAATAGTTAGTATCTGAATTTAATAATGAAAGTGTATAACTAGTTGTTGTAAGCCCTGTAACAGATGTCCATACGCCTGGTGTAGTGCCGTACTGAAGTGTATATGTATCTGCTCCAGTATTTTCCCAAGTAATTATAATAGCTGTTGTACCCACATAACTAGGATGAACATTAATTGGAGGAAGGCATTCTATATTTACACTTCCCACTGATAATGCTTGGTATGCATTTTCTAAAGATGCACCTGCAGGTAGTACAGGATAATAATCATTATTGGCTATACCAACACCAAACTGATATATTGAATATTGAGAACTGTGTTTTACACAAGTGTCTTGAATAGTTTCAAAGCACGGAGTTGGATCCGGGCATGTTATATCTGGAGGACATGTATATACAGGTGCAGTTGTAAGGGGAGTATCCTTACAACCACATGTGTTATTATTACAATTGCAATTTGAGCAAGCCATTTAATTAGGGTTTAGTAGTTACTGATGTATAAGAGCAGTCTCTGATTGTAGAACCAATGATTGTTCTTAAACGTAATTTATATGTAGTTCCTGCTACAAGACCTGTGATAGATCCTGTTACAGCACCGGCTGCAGGATTCACTTCAGTGCTCGATGCAATGATTGCAGTAAGACCTGAGTTCCAACACTCAATAATGTAAGTTACAGGACTAGATAGCGGGTTAGTAAAGCTATAGTCAATATAGGTTACATCAGCTGCATATGTCACAGTAGGACAAAGGGCTGTATTCTCAACAGTTTGAATAATAGTATCATTACACTTAAGACCAGCGCTATCTGCACAAATATTTAACTGTACTGTAAAGTCAGTGAATAAGTTTAATCCTGATGATGTAAGATCTATAAGTTGAGCGCCAGCACCTAAGTTAGGAATTACTGATACTTGATCTGTATAAGATACACCATAAGCATCTGTAATTGTTACATACATACCCGCAGGATAACAATCTGAGAATCCAGGTGCTGTACCATTAAACGTAAGTGATAAGTTAGGGCTGGTAAAGCTAGAAGTCATTGTGATATCTACATCAGCACATGTTGGATTGCAACAATTAGTTACAACGCTTTGTACTGCAGTTCTGATATCACAGATTGTAATCCACATGTTATTAATAGCATCTGCCATAGTGCTATAAGAACCAGCAGATACCCAACCTGGTAATGCATTGTAAGTAACAGCTGCATTATTAATAGTTGGAGTTGTATCTAAATTGATGCACTCTTGCGCAATAGCACTTACAATCTCTGTAGGATTTCCTGTTGCGGTCTGCAATGCACAGAAAGCAGTCTCAAGATCTTCTACAAATGTCTCAAGTGGAATATTTGTTTCAGCTGATAAACAGCTAGTAGGAATAGTTACATTAAATACAGGAGGTGTACACGGAAGTACGCATGCCTCAAGTACATCTAAACGTCCATCAATAGTTACTAGTGTAGCATTGATAGTTGTAATATCATCTACAATATCACATACTTTAGTAGCAATAGCTGTAGCATAATCGCTCAAAGACATTTGAGTAACTAAGTCACCAAATGCATTAGTGTATTGGAAACAAGGCGCAATTGAAATTTGACAAGCAAACACATCTTCACAACTAGTTGTAGATGAGCCCACTAATGTTTTAGCAGATCCTGCTGGAGTAGTACCGCTTTGTAAATCACAAAGTTGATCTAAGATAAATTGAATAAGATCGTGGATATTCTCAGGCTTAGGGCAAATAGGAGGAAAACAAGATAAGTCAAAACCTGGTGTGGTAAGACTTAGTTGATCTACTAATGTGCATATCTCTGTTGCTACCTTATAAGTAACATCAGAAATGCTATCTCCTTTGCATAATGTAATGCATGGGATATCTGGCCCTTGCCAGATTACGCAGTTACTAGAAACAGGATTGCATCCTGCTTGTGTATCTGAAGGTTGAATTGGAAGTGCCATATATATAATTTACAAAATTTTTATCTAATTAACTAGGTTCTGGACAAATAACTGGAGTAACAGGAGTAGTTATAATACAAGCTGTAGGATCATTAATCACCGCTAGATCAGATAGATTCTTTTTTATCCACAATCTTTCTAGATTAACATTATCACATTGACTATCTATACCGTACTTTAATTGTTTAAACAATCTGTAGTATCCATCTGCAAATCTTATATTAGCTGTAATATCACACTGGCTCTGTTTAATCTGATAAAACTTTCTATCAGGCTTAGGTATAACTCTAGTATACTTGATAGGGGCTGGTTCAGGTGCAGGAAGACAACATTCACAATCTGCAAAGATCTGCGGTACATCAGCATCATTAGTAGCTATTACAACATTAGTAATAGTTTGATCATCAAACAATACTGTTGATACGCCCCAACAAAGTTCTGATCCTTCAATCTTTACAACCTTACCTACAGCGTCTTCAAGAGCTGATGAGAAAGAATATATAGGAGTTGCGGTTTCCAAACAGTCTTCTAACAAATAGACATTAAGATCGGGTGGTATTGCATTAATACACGTTACGCATTCTGTATATATATTTAATACGTTATACGGTAAAATCGGTGCAGGGTCTCCAGCCTTTATAGCTCTCCAGCAGGTATTAGGATACTCAGCAAGATAAACTATTACATTATTAAGACTTGCAGGAAAAGTGGATAAGGCAGGCGTTGCTAAAGCGTCTGTATACATATCAGGTAGTTCACCCTTACAGTCTATAAAAAAACAACTTGATACTGCCATATCTAACTTTATTTAATTTTTGGTGCCACGCTGGCTTTCTTCAAAGTAGTAATACATTTTGTGCATCCTTGTTTTCCATCAGCAGTTGCTCTCTTTTGACATCCGCAAGTAAACGTTGCACCACAATTTGGACATTTCATAATATGTTGGTTTTTAAATTATTAACATGATCCGCACCCACATCCACAAGCTAGCTTTCTAAGCTTACCTATAACATATGTATACATTGCCATACCTTCAGAAGGATTGTGACAATACTCTACACGTGCTTTAGCAGCTTGCAACATGGTCCAAAGAAGTTGCACTTCTTGTAATTTAGTTTTAATTGGTCCCTGAGGCTCGCAACTAGGAACATCAAGACAACAAAGTAACTCATTGATCTGGTTCAATGCCTGAGTAATACGCAAGTGGTTATACTCTACATAAACAGTCTCATTGGGAGCTACACTGTATCTAACAACATACACACCGTCAGGTATTGCATTTCTAGTTGTCGCACAGTTAGTCAGCTGTAAACCTAAGTCACACGCTGTGTAGTTAACTGAGAAGTCTGTACCTGGTTGCAACTCAGTTGCAGTGGTAAATCCCGGAGCTGTTATTTGCAGCTTAGGACATTCCAGCGGTACGTTCTCATTATATGTACTTGTATCAATAACTCTAAAGATACATGTAGTAAGAACATCTGGAATTTCTATTGAGAGTGCGTGTTGTGCCATAGTACTAAGTTACAAAGATATAGTGTAAAAATAAAAAAGAGGAGGGGATTTTTATCCCACCCCTCTTTTTAAAAGTATTAGTTAAGATTAGCCTACTGGAACCACAACTGGCTCAGTGTAAACACACTCACCTGGACAACCGTATGGATCAGATAGTACACAATCAGAACCAGCGTTAGCCAACCATGCTTCAACAAAATCTTCAAAAGCTGTGTCTGTACCCGCAGTAACAATCTCTAACAAGTACTGGTCATTATCAAATGTTCCAGAAGGGTTGTTAAAGCGTGGTACACTGTGTTGCAAGTAGTAACGAGTGTATGTAGAG
>JGI24766J26685_10000465_pt1 | contig 11600 bp, 14 predicted proteins | sample SanBayMetagenome_FD_26685 | JGI IMG/M metagenome (IMG submission 26685)
ACCTATTTCTCACACATCTTTGCTGGCGGATATTCAGCTGGCTACTACGGCTACATCTGGTCAGAAGTACTAGATGCTGACACCGTAGATTGGTTTAAAGAAAACGGTGGATTACAACGTAAGAACGGTGAGCACTTTAGAAACACATTGCTTGGACGTGGTGGATCTATTGACTCAATGCAGATGTTCCGTAATTTCCGCGGGCGTGATTCAAAGATCGAGCCGCTGTTGAAGCGTCGTGGTTTGCTGTAGTTCTAGATACTTCTTTTCTAGAGCTGCAACATCACCGGTAATAAGTAAACGTTTGTCTCGACCTAATTCGCCATAAACAATGGTGAAATCGCGAGCGCGACAATCAAAAGCTTTCGCTAACTCTTTTACTACTGCCTCATTGGCTTTGCCATCAACTGCAGGTGCTTGCACTGCAACAACTAAACGTGGAGGGTCACCAACGGTTCCACCAACTTTATTTCGTGAAGAATTTGGACGAACTCTAATTTCAATTAAGAGTTGATCTGACACTTAGCCAGCAGAGCCAGAGCCTGACGGACCGGCCTTGCGCTGTACCTGTGGAGCTCCTCCACTGCGTTGTCCGCCGCGAATCTTTGATCCAGTTTCAGCATGTGTCTGAGTACCTGGTGCACCTGGTTTGTTTTTCTTTGCTTCAAGGGCAGCAAGCATTCTTGCTTTCATGTCATCATTCTTNTCGCTCATGAGACAACCTTACTAGTTAACTTGAACTCTCTTTGTACTCACGCAGACGCTCAAGAACTTCAGATTCACGGTATCGACGATGCCCACCAAGGGTGCGAATTGCTGTTAACTTGCCGGCCTTTGCCCATCTGGTCACAGTCTTTGGATTAACGTGAAAACGGGCTGCGACCTCTTTAGGAGTCAGGAGAACTTCAGCATCAGGCAAACGTGCCATTGTGATCTCCTTAAGAGCTAGTGGGTATGTCCGAATTGCTCCGTATTGTGGTGAAGTATTGCGATTAAGCCGTTGGGATGCAATATGTCAAAGATGAATTAATTGGCTGATTCAAGGGCTTGAACCCTGCGCCAGCGCGACATCAATCGTTCATAGCCCTGTCCGGCCATTGAGCCATCGGCTGCAGCAAGACCAGAAAGGGAGTGCAGGACATCTTCAATAGATGTATCAGAGAGCAAACCATCTTCATTGTTATCTCGCAGCGCTTTATTTAAATACTGTGCAAGACCGCCGTAATCTAATTCAACATATGACTTTGAATGAAACATTTCTAACCAAGCTAGCAAATTCTCTAGATCCTGTTCAACAGGACCTTCACCGAAAGCATTAACAACGGTGGTGTGTGCAACCTCTGCACGGGCTTTTGCATTTGCAATAGTTGCACGCGCAATTGTGAAAAGACCATCCTTATTCTCTCCACGGGTTCGCTCTTCTGGCATAAACAGTAGGAACCAGCGAGGTGGAATAACCCACGTCTCATTTAAAATATGTGGAACTTTATCTTCTAATAAATCAACCCCGGCNGTAATGACATCTTCCATTGCAGGTGAAACAAAATATGGAACNACNCTACTTGGTAGTGAATCTTTAAAGTTATCTAGCGCTGCCCAGCAACGTGTTGCAGTCGACCACGGTGCGACATAGCGTTCGCCTTCAATATCTAAAATATGAACACCGTCTGGGCGACCAGCAGGTGATTCAGGAACTACAGTGCGATGCAGAGCAAAGGCTTCTTCGTTTACATAACTCTGTTCACTGATATCAATTGATTGCCAACGCAAACGGTCGGCAGGTTCAAATGCAGAAAGAGGTTCGTAAACTCTCAGGGATGCTACGTACGGTGTAGGTCTCACGCACGTGGAATGTAATTGCCTTCAGCAAAGGGATCATCNTCATCCCGATTACGTGAAGGTTCAACGTCGCCATGAAGTTCTTTCGCAAGACGATCTAAATCCATATCTTGTGAGTTATATTTCAAATCACGTGCAACTTTGGTTTGTTTTGCTTTGGCTCGGCCGCGACCCATATGCGAGCTCCTTAACTAAGTACGTGTTCGTCAGAGGCGTAGGTTATCGCGCTCTGTAGGTGCCTTCCAAAGTTGAGCGTGCTTGGGAGGGCTCCCGCTCCTCTACAACGCCTGCGACCCATGCTTTCATTCCCCGGGCAGCTAGGGACCGAAGGGCTAAATCGGCTGAATCAGGCGAAACAATCGCACTCATTCCGATGCCACAGTTCCATGTTCGTTCCATGTCTGCCTGGGGCACGCTGCCAACTTTAGATAAATACTCCATCTCAACTGGAATCGACCAAGTCGAGCGATCATAAATTGCAATCAAGTGTTCTGGAATAACGCGAGCAGTATTTTCTGCAATTCCACCACCTGTAATATGTGAAAATCCGCGCAGCTTTCCTTGCATAGATCTAATCAGTGCCAAACAATCCAATGCATAGATTTCAGTTGGTGTTAAAAAGACTTCCCCAGATGTTTTGCCGTATTCACTGACGTGGGCATCAAGTGAGAGCTTGGCAGTCTTAATAATGTGTCGCACTAATGAAAAGCCATTAGCGTGGAACCCACTTGATGGCATTGCGATTAATATATCACCCTTTTGAACAAGGTGTGCACCAAGCTGTAGATCTGCATCAACAACTCCTGTTGCAGCACCGGCAACATCAAACTCATCATCAGCTAGTAACCCTGGGTGTTCAGCAGTCTCTCCCCCAATTAATGCTGTGCCTGCTTTTTCACAACCACGTGCAATTCCAGAAACAATCTCAGCAATGCGCTCTGGGATAACTTTTCCAACTGCGATGTAGTCAGTCATAAATAACGGTTCTGCTCCACACACAACTAAGTCATCAACAACCATCGCAACAAGATCTTCACCAATGGTGTCGTACTTACCAATAGCGCGTGCAATTTCAGTCTTCGTTCCCACACCATCAGTTGATGTTGCCAGCAAAGGCTTCTTCATATTCTTCAGCGCACTTGCATCAAATAAACCTGCAAAGCCGCCAATCCCACCCATTACTTCTGCACGTGAAGCTTTGGCAATGGAAGCCTTCATCAATTCAACGGCGCGATCTCCTGCATCGATATCAACGCCAGCATCTTTGTATGTACTCATTTAATGGCCATGTACTTCTGTGATTTCAAGACGCATCTTGCCTTCAGACATATCGGCAGGAATACGGATTGGGTATTGGCCCGTAAAGCACGCCCCGCATAGCTTATTTTCTTCCACCTGAGTGGATTCAATGAGACCTTCAAGTGAGACATAGCCCAGCGAATCTGCACCAATAGAGCGTCTAATCTCTTCAACTTCTAGACCGCTGGCCACTAATTCAGCGCGAGTAGCAAAATCAATTCCATAGAAACATGGCCATTTAACTGGTGGTGAAGAGATTCGAACGTGAATCTCACGTGCTCCGGCTTCGCGCAGCATGCGCACGATTGCGCGTTGGGTATTTCCGCGCACAATAGAGTCATCGACAACCACAATGCGCTTGCCTTCAATAATTTCACGCAGTGGATTGAGCTTTAAGCGAATACCTAATTGGCGAATAGTTTGTGAAGGTTGGATAAAGGTGCGGCCAACATATGAATTTTTTACTAATCCCATTCCAAAAGGAATTCCTGAACCCTTTGCATATCCAATTGCTGCTGGTGTTCCTGATTCAGGAACTGGAATGACAAGATCTGCCTCTACGGGTGCTTCTTTTGCTAAGCGCTCACCAATGCGAACTCGCGTTGCATGAATTCCCTGTCCTGCAATTGTTGTGTCAGGTCGAGCTAGATAAACATATTCAAATAAACAACCCTTAGGTTCTGCAGGCGCCCATCGTTCTGAACGAACTCCAGTTTCATCAATTGCAACAAATTCTCCTGGTTCAATCTCTCGAACAAAAGCTGCGCCAACTATGTCTAAGGCTGCAGATTCAGATGCGACTACCCAACCATTTTCTAACTTACCTAGTACTAATGGGCGAACACCATGGCGATCACGGGCTGCATATAGCGTGTGCTCATCCATAAACACTAAAGAAAAAGCACCCTCTAGTTGTGGCAGAACTGACATCGCACTTGCTTCAACATTTTTCTCGTTTTGCAACGAGATTAGTGCGGTCATAATTTCAGTATCTGTCGTGGCTCCGCGCTCACGGCCATTGTTTGGCTCAAGCTTTTGCACTAATTCGGCTAAATCGCCGGTATTAGTCAGGTTTCCGTTGTGGGCTAAAGCCAGTGTGCCGTACTTAGTTGGGCGAAGGGTTGGTTGGGCATTGACCCAAGTACTTGATCCAGTGGTGCTGTATCGGCAGTGACCAATTGCTAAATCTCCAGGAAGAGTAGCTAGATCACTTTCAGTAAAGACTTGAGATACTAATCCCATATCTTTATAGACAAGAATTCTGCTTCCATCACTTGTTGCAATTCCAGCAGATTCGGTTCCGCGGTGTTGCAAGGCATAGAGACCATAGAAAGTTAGCTTTGCAACTTCTTCACCCGGTGCCCACACACCAAAAACTCCACAAGCATCTTGTGGGCCTTTATCTTCGCCCAAGACGTTGTGATTGAGTAATCCATCTGGGCGTCTCATGATTGAATCCTAAGTGGTAAATACTCNGAAAGATCTGCACGGACTCCTGAAGCGATGATGTCGCCATTATTTAGCGCATCGGCCCAATTGATTTCACCTTTTGCTAACGCCAACCACGTTGGGGCGTTCATCTCAATAACATTTGCTGGAGTTCCACGGGTATGAGTTGGTCCATCACCACATTGCACTGCCGCATATGGTGGAACTCGAACTTCAATTGCACGACCAGGGGCCTTGGCAGTCAACAGCGCAAGTGTGCTCTTTACTTCTTCTAGGACTCCTTGATCGCGCATATCTATTATCCAAACAACCGTGGGAATGTCGAAGNGTGTTCTGTGCGAAGTTCATCTAATGAAATGACAGAGTCATTGATAGTCAGTGAATCCCCACCAGTAGTGCCTAGCTTTGAAATTGCTATCGAGTACTTGGTAGCTAGTGCTTGTAGTTGAGAAGCTTTACTTGTATCTATTGCAACGATTACTCGTCCTGGAGTTTCACTTAAGAGATCAACGGCTGGATTTGAAAGCGAGATAGTGGCACCAACGTTGTGGCGCAAAACCATTTCAGTTAATCCGGCCGATAGTCCGCCTTGGCTCAAATCATGAGCAGCGCTAAAGAAAGCATTCCCCTCTAGAAGCAGCTCAATAAGGCGCATTTCACGGGCTAAATCAGCATCTGGTGACTGCCCAACTCGCTGACCATGCAAGAAAGCCCATTCACTTCCCGCTAGATCTTCTTTTGTCTCTCCCAGCAAGAATAGTTCCAAGCCGCTTGTCTTATAACTCATCGGTGTTCGCTTGCGAACATCTTGAATTACTCCCAGCACACCAATAACTGGTGTTGGCAAGATAGCAACTGCGCCGGTCTGGTTGTAGAAAGAAACGTTGCCACCTGTAACAGGCAAACCCATCTCTAAACAGCCATCGGCTAAACCGCGAACAGATTCAGCAAACTGCCACATCACTCCTGGATCTTCAGGAGATCCAAAGTTAAGACAGTTAGTAACTGCAAGTGGTCTAGCACCGGCAGTTGCAATATTTCGTGCAGCTTCGGCTAGCGCAAGCTTTGCACCTTGATAAGGATTTAAATACGACCAGTTCGCATTTGCATCCGTTGAAATTGCAACTCCGAGATGCGTGCTCTCATCAAGTCGAACCATTCCTGAATCATCAGGTTGAGCTTGAATAGTATTTCCTTGAACATATTTATCGTATTGAGCAGTAACCCAGGATTTATCTGCCAAGTTAGGCGCTCCTGCTAGTTTGAGAACTGCAGCTTTTATTTCAGCTGCTCCACTTGGCATAGGAACATTTACTTTTTGTGAATTCACTTGATCGATGTATGCAGGCTGTGCAAGAGGGCGGTTATAAACCGGACCTTCATGGGCAACCGTGCGCGGTGGAACATTGACGATTACTTCACCATTCCACGTGATTTCTAATCTATCCCCATCAGTTACTTCACCAATGACAGTTACTGTGACATCCCACTTCTTACAGATTTCTAAGAATCGATTGATCTTGCTGGGTTCAACAATGGCACACATGCGCTCTTGTGACTCTGACATCAAAATCTCTTCAGGAGAAAGGGATGGATCGCGCAAAGGAACCTTGTCCAGGGCAACTTTCATACCCCCGCTGCCACCTGAGGCTAATTCACTCGTTGCACACGATAAGCCTGCTCCGCCAAGGTCTTGGATGCCAAGCACTAAGTCTTCTGCAAAGATTTCAAGGGAGCATTCAATTAAAACCTTTTCAACAAATGGATCGCCCACTTGAACACTTGGACGCTTGGTTGAACCACCAGCACCAAAGGTTTCAGAGGCAAGAACTGAAACGCCACCAATTCCATCTCCGCCCGTCTTGGCGCCATAGAGAACAACAAGATTTCCAGCACCGGCAGCTTTCGCTAATTTAATATCACTGTGCTTCATCACGCCGACACATAAGGCGTTAACTAGCGGATTACCAATATAAGTCTCATCGAAGACAACTTCGCCACCAATATTTGGTAGTCCTAAGCAGTTTCCATATCCACCAACACCAGCAACGATGCCTGGAAGAACTCTGCGAGTATCTGCAGCATCTGCTGGACCAAATCGCAAAGGATCCATCACTGCAATTGGTCGTGCACCCATTGTCAAAATATCTCTAACAATTCCACCAACACCAGTTGCTGCGCCTTGATACGGCTCGATGAATGAAGGGTGGTTGTGGGATTCAATTTTGAAAGTAACTGCATAACCTTGACCAACATCAACAACGCCAGCATTTTCACCAATACCAACTAACAATGCATCAGACTTTGGTGCTTTTTCTCCAAACTGCTTCAAATGCACTTTTGATGACTTATATGAACAGTGCTCTGACCACATCACTGAATACATTGCCAATTCAGATGATGTGGGGCGACGACCTAAGATTTCTTTGATACGTGCATACTCATCAGGTTTCAACCCAAGTTCAGCAAATGGTTGGACTGTATCTGGAGTTGATTGGGCAATTACAACAGTATCTAGAGCCATTACTTCACCATCGCATTAAGGATTGAAGTGAAGAAACCAAGGCCTAGAGCAGACGGCCCAGTTAGCTCGTCAATTGCATGCTCTGGGTGAGGCATAAGCCCCACAACGTTTCCACGTGCATTAGTGATTCCTGCGATCAAATTCCTTGACCCGTTAGGGTTTTGACCCACATATCTGGCAATGACTCTTCCTTCACCCTCTAGTTCAGCAAGGGTTTTATCATCACATTGGAATGATCCCTCACCGTTTTTAAGTGGAATAACAATCTTCTCGCCAGTTTTATAAGAAGAAGTCCAAGGCGTTGAATTATTCACTATTTCTATCTCTTGATCTCTGCAGAGAAAGTGGAGATCTGAGTTGCGTGTAAGCGCACCTGGAAGCAAATGTGATTCACAAAGAACTTGGAAGCCATTACAAATTCCCAAAACAGGCATTCCTTTACCTGCAGCTTCAATTACTAACTGCATTACCGGAGCAAAACGAGAAATTGCACCGCAGCGCAGATAGTCACCGTATGAAAATCCACCGGGCAAAATAACTGCATCCACGCTCTTTAAATCAGCATCTGCATGCCAGAGTGATACTGCTTCTGCCCCTCCGGCAACAACAGCCCGTGCAGCATCTCGATCATCGAGTGTGCCCGGAAAAGTTATGACTCCAACGCGCATTACTTTTCAACTCTCACAACATAGTTTTCAATAACTGGATTAGAAAGTANAACTTCAGCAGCTTTTTCAACTTCAGCTAACTGAGCAGCCGTTGGCTCNCCTTCAACTTCAATTTCAAATCGCTTTCCTTGGCGCACTGATTTAGCAAAGGAGAATCCAAGGCGAGGTAGCGCAGATGCAACAGCGTTACCTTGTGGGTCAAGAATCTCTGGCTTCAACATCACATCAACCACGATCTTTGCCATTGTCATATTCTCCCTTAGTTAGAACTTGCTGCCAGTTAAACGGTAAAAAGCTTCTTCATAACGCTCTGAGGTTTTTTCTACGATCTCTGTTGGTAGCTCGGGTGGTGGGCTATTTCTATCCCATCCGCTGGCTACGAGGTAGTCACGTAAAAACTGCTTATCAAATGAGGGCTGTGTGCCACCTGGCACCCATGTGGATTGATCCCAAAACCTAGATGAATCAGGGGTTAGAGCCTCATCGCCCAAGACAATTGCCCCAGCTGAATTTCGTCCAAATTCGAATTTAGTATCAGCCAAAATAATGCCTCGGCTCTTGGCAAAATCTGCTGCAGTGTCATAGAGCTTTAAAGTTAAATCGCGCAGCTCGGCTGCATCCTTGGCACCAACAATCTTTGATGCCGCCTCAAAATCAATGTTTATGTCGTGATCACCAATTTCTGCCTTTGTCGCTGGTGTGAAAATACTTGCAGGAAGCTCTGATCCATCTAGTAATCCTGCGGGAAGAGTATTTCCACACACCGAACTATTTTCCTTGTATTCACTCCAACCGCTTCCAGTTAAATACCCACGTGCAACACATTCAATTGCAAACATTTCTAGTGGTTGAACAATAATTGCGCGATCTTCCACAATTTCTGGAACATCAGTTGACACAACATGGTTCGGAATTATGTCTTCTAGTAAATCAAACCAAAATAAAGATAGTTGCGTGAGTACTGCGCCCTTACCTGGAATCTCTGTCGGCATTACCCAGTCATATGCAGAGATGCGATCAGATGCAACAAGTAAGATATTTCCTAAATCATTTGTATAAAGGTCACGTACTTTTCCGGTGCGCAGGTGTGTCCACCCAGGTATTGAAGGCGCTGGCGGTGGACCAGCTAAGCCGAAGCCGCTCACCTAATAGAGCCGGGCTTGTACTGCACTGCGGCAGGGTGCGCGGAAGTAATCGCGCCAATGCGACCAACAACTCGAGCAACTTGTTGGCGAGCTTCGCCAGTAAATTCAAGTGGGGTGCTTATTAATACATCTAATGCCGCGCGATCAAGTGGTAAACGATTATCTGCAGCTAAATCATCAAGGAGTGAGTTCTTCTTGCCTTCGCGCATTCCGAGCGCGGCCTTAACTGCATGTTCCTTAATAACTTCATGGGCAACTTCGCGACCAACGCCGGCCTTAACTGCTGCCATCAAAATCTTTGTTGTGGCCAAGAAAGGCAGATAACGCTCTAATTCAGCAGCAATAACGGCTGGGAATGCACCGAACTCATCTAGAACTGTGAGCATCGTTTCTAGAAGGCCATCAATTGCATAGAAAGCATCAGGCATTGCAACACGGCGTACTACAGAACAAGAAACATCGCCTTCATTCCATTGATCTCCAGCTAGTTCGCTGACCATTGATGCATATCCGCGAAGCACAACGGCTAAACCATTAACTCGCTCGCACGAGCGTGTGTTCATCTTGTGCGGCATTGCGCTGCTTCCAACTTGGCCGGCCTTGAAACCTTCAGTGACAAGTTCAGCGCCTGCCATCAAGCGAATTGATGTGGCAAGAGATGAAGGAGATGATGCAAGCTGAACAAGAGTTGTCACAACATCATAATCAAAGGAGCGAGGATAGATCTGACCGGTTGAATCTAGAACACGGTTAAAGCCCAGCTCTTTTGCAATTGTGCTTTCTAATTTTGCATGAGCATCTGTTGAACCAAGTAAGTCAATTGAATCTTGCGCAGTTCCAACTGGTCCCTTTATGCCGCGCATTGGGTAGCGATCTTGCAAAGCAGTCAAGCGCTCATAAGCAAAAAGTAATTCTTCTGCAGCTGAAGCAAATCTTTTTCCAAGAGTTGTGATCTGCGCTGGAACATTATGTGAACGTCCTGCAACTGGTTGGTCTGCATATTGTGTTGCGCGCTCTGCTAATCGTGCAAGCACAGTGACAACTTTGTCATGAACAACATCAAGAGCATTGCGGATTTGTAGCGCTTCAATGTTTTCAGTTAAATCTCGGCTAGTCATACCTGCATGGATTGCTTCATGGCCAGCCAAAGCATTGAACTCTTCAATGCGGGCTTTCACATCGTGACGCGTCTTCTTTTCACGGGCATCAATAGAAGCTAAATCCACCCGTGTAATTACCTTCTCGTAATCTGTAATTACATCCTTGGAGATTGCGTGACCTAAAGTTGATTGAGCTCGCATTACTGCGATCCAGAGCTTTCTCTCAGCGATGATTTTTGCTTCAGGTGCGAAGATTTCACGCATCGCAACTGATGCATAACGGCTAGCGAGAAGGCTCACGCCCGAATTATCCTTCATTTAATTGCCCTTCTCTGCCACCGACGCATTGAGCGCGATATCGGTGCGATAGAAGGATCCATCAAGTGAGATGTGGCTGATTGCCCGGTAAGCACGATCGCGAGCTTCAGTTAAGTCACTGCCCGTGCCGGTAACAGTGAGAACTCGACCGCCTGATGAAATTAAGCCTTTTTCACTATCAGTTGTGCCTGCATGAAAAATTGAAACCTTTTCAATCGTTGGAAATTCTCCAATTACTCCACCTACTGCAGGAGATGCTGGATATCCATCGCTAGCTAATACAACAGTTACGGCAGATTCATCACTCCACTGCAAAGCAACGCCTTCTAGATTTCTCGTTGCTGCTTTATAGAGAAGTTGAGCCAATGGGGTTTTCAAAAGTGGAATTAACACTTGAGTTTCTGGATCACCAAAGCGCGCGTTAAATTCAATGACGCGAGTTCCATGATCAGTTAATGAAAGGCCTGCATAGAGTAAACCAACAAATGGTGTGCCACGTGCTGCCATTTCAGCAATCATGGGTGCAAGAACTTTCTTGTGTGTATCTTCAATAATGTCTGATGGCGCCCAAGGAAGTGGTGAGTACGCACCCATTCCCCCAGTATTTGGTCCCTGATCGCCGTTGAGTGCGCGTTTAAAATCTTGTGCTGGTTGCATTGGGATAACTGTTTTGCCATCGCTTATTCCAAAGAGTGAAACTTCTGGACCATCTAAGAACTCTTCAATAACTACTCGCTTGCAAGATAATGCATGATCTAAGGCTTCTTGGCGATCTCTTGTCACAACAACACCTTTACCTGCAGCTAAACCATCATCTTTAACTACATATGGCGCACCAAAGGTATCGAGTGCCTTTTCAATCTCTGCTTGGGTTGTGCAAGTAAAACTATGGGCAGTTGGCACACCAGCATCTGCCATAACTTCTTTTGCAAAGTTTTTAGAGCCTTCCAATTGAGCCGCGGCCTTAGATGGGCCAAAGACAGATATTCCAGCGGCCCGCAGCAGATCTGCGGCGCCATTTACTAAGGGAACCTCAGGGCCAATAACTACTAATTCGACATCAAGTTTTTGTGCCAAATCTAGAATCGCTTGGTTATCACTTATTACTAATGGATGACATGTTGCAAACTGTGCAATCCCTGGATTACCTGGTGCAACATGTAGTTCTGTGCACTCTGGATCTGCGTGTAGTCCTAGTCCTAAGGCGTGTTCGCGACCGCCGCTTCCGACTAGGAGGATTTTCATTTCTTAGATGAAA
>JGI24766J26685_10000467_pt1 | contig 11582 bp, 10 predicted proteins | sample SanBayMetagenome_FD_26685 | JGI IMG/M metagenome (IMG submission 26685)
ACGACATTTGCACCGGTCCCATTGAAGACCGGGAAAACTTCGGCCTGCGGGCCGAAGTGCTCACGCACGAGGCCGCGCAGGCGCTCGGTCTCGTCATCGTCGCCGTAGGCCACTGCGTGTCCGGCGTTGGCGCGGGTGATCGCCTCGAGCACCTCCGGGTGAATCCCGGCGTAGTTGTCGCTGGCGAAACCCCGCCAGGGTGCGGACATGTCATGCCTCCGTGAGGTCGCGCCGCGCACCGTTGGGCGCGTCACCCCCGACGATCCCATAGATCGCCGCGGCGAGATCGGCCGTATCGGTGTAACCGGGGAAGGACTGGTCGGGCTGAGCCTCACGCATCCCCGCGTCGACGAGTGCCTTGACAGCGACGATGACGGCGCGCGCAGGGGTGTCCTTGAATGAGTGGGCGAGACCGCCCACCCAGGTCTCTGCCGCCGCCTTGGCCGTCGCGTAGGCCACATTGCCCGCCGTAGGCTTCGTCGCGGCGGTGCTCGACACGATCACGTAGCAACCGCCCGAGGCGATGAGCGCGTCGCGGAAGGCCACGGTTGTCGTGCGTACCGTGCCGAAGACACCGGGTGCGATGGCATTCCATGCTTCCAGTGCGCCAATGTCGACTGTCTTCGAGCCCTGCCATCCACCGACGAGGTGCACGACGGCATCGATGCGCCCATGGCGCACCAATACGTCGTCACGGAATCGCGCCACGTCGTCGACATCGAGCAGGTCGACGACGGCCGCCTCGCCGGACACGGGCGCTGCCGCTGCCTGGGCGAGGTCCTCACGACGGTCCACCACGATGACATCGTGATCGGCGCCCAGAGCGATCGCCGCAGCCCGACCGCCCATGCCTGCGCCCAAGACAATGGCGACGGGGCGATTCATGCGGCCATCCCCGTGATGCCGCGGGCGGAGTCGATGGCTGGCGCGAGGGCCTTGCGCAGGGACTCGTAGAACACATTGAGCGGGAACTCGTCTGGCAGAACCGCGTCGACAGCCTCGCGCGGCTCGCTTGGTAGCGCCTGCGCACCACGTGCCCATGCTGACTGCGGATGCGGAGGCACGAGCGCACTCACGAATGCGTAGGCGGCCAGCCAGTGACCCAGGCGAGAACGGTCGATGCCTTCGCGGTAGAGAGTCTCGACCTCATCGCACAACGCATCCATGCTGTCCTGGACGCGTGACCAGTCGATCACCAACGTGTTGTCGGTCCAGCGAATCACACCGGCCTTGTGCAGCCACGCGAAGATGATCTGGCCGGCGAGTCCGTCGTAGTTGCGCACCCGATCGCCGGTCGTGGGGAAACGGAAGAGCCGGTCGAAGAGGATGGCGAGGCGCACGTAGGGCGCGAGCACGACCCCGCTCTCCTCGAGGTGACGCGTCTCGCGGAAGGTCGACAGATCGCAGCGCAGTTCTTCGAGGCCGTACATCCAGTAGGGCATCCGCTGCTTGATCATGAAGGGGTCAAAGGGCAGATCACCGTGACTGTGAGTGCGGTCATGCACGAGATCCCACAGCACGAAGGTCTCCTGGGCGAGCCGCTGGTCGGCGAGAAGGAGTTCAGCCTCGGGGGGCAGTGCTACTCGCAGTTGCTCGGAGGCCGCCTGGGACACGTGGCGGAAGCGCGCCGCCTCGCGATCGCAGAAAATGCCTCCCCAGGTGAACTTCACGACCTCACGTGTCGCCACCGTCTCCGGGAAGAGCACGGCCGAGTGCGTGTCGTAGCCGGAGGTGAAGTCGACGAACTCGATGGGGACGAAGGCGGCGTTGTCGTACGCCGTCGCCTCGAGCGCAGCGATCCACTCGGGCCAGACCGTGCGCACCACGACGGCCTCGACATTGCGGTTGGGGTTGCCATTCTGGGTGTACATCGGGAAGACGACCAGGTGCTCCACGCCGTCGCGACGATGCTCATCGGGGTGGAAGCGCATCAGCGAGTCGAGGAAGTCCGGCACTCCCAAGCCCCCCTCGCGCCATGAGCGGAAGTCCGTCACGCACGCACCGAGATACTCGGCCTGATGCGGCACGAGCGGGGCGAGCTCTTGCAGGTCGAGGATGATCCGATCGATGCACGTGTGGGCCAGGGCAGCCTCGCCGCTGACGGAGCCGTCCGCCTCCTGGAGCGGACGCAGCGTCTCGACAGCATCGACGAGATCGGCCCACGCAGCGTGCTCGACGATGGCACTGCGCTGCTCCTCAACCCCGCTGGCCCTACGCCGAGCCGCCGTCCACGTGACGAGTCGCTGCCAGAGCACACGATGATCGAGATCCCCGATGGAGTCATCGCCGGCGAAATCCGAGTCGGCGACAACGAGAACACGGCCTTCTCCAGCATCCACTCCCGCAATCACGGGCGCGCCAGCTGGCATCGCGGTATCGGCCGTGCGCGCGAAGACATACGCGTCGTCGGCGACGTCCAGGACTCCCGCTCGGTAGACACACGCACCAGTGACGCCCGCGAAGACATCGGTGCCACGCGCCGTGGAGGGTGCGAGTAGAAGCCAGGTCGACACGTCGTTGAAGCGATGCACAGGATCCTGGGCCGTGCACGTGACGACGTCGATGCCGAATCGTGAGGTGATCTCGGAGAGGTTGTTGCCGTACTTCGACTGCTCGGTCTCCGCCAGGACGAGCAAACCACCGCCCGCGCGCACGAAGGATTCGATGGCGCTGACCTCGGCGGCCGAGTAGACGGGCGACCCCTCGCCGGTCGTCGCCTCCCACTCATCGGTCGAACAGTGCGGCAGCACGAGCACGTCGACAGCGCGCAGGGTCTCGCCATCAATGGGACCCGCGAGGTGAGCACTCACCTCGAAGCCCGCTCGGCGCAGCACCTCGGCGGCCTCCGCGTAGGAGGCATCTGCCGGGTTGGCCGGGGCCATGCGCGCAGCCAGGTCCGGACGGGTGGTCCAGGCCTGGCGGTGGCTCTCGTCGATGAGCACGCGAGCGAGGGGACGCATGACGACTCCTGAGGTGGGGGGAGAAGCGGCCTCCCTAGAGTACCCGATGCCGGATGATCTCCCATCAAAAGGCAATTTCACCGGAAGATCTCCCGTGGACTAGCAGGCTCGCTAACGTCGGGCCATGAGGAGGAATTGGTCTAGCACCGTCGATCTCGGGGGCAGCGAGGCCCGTCCGCGCTCCACCGCCGAGGTGGCCGAGCTCGTGCGCGGTGACGCACCGTTGCTGGCACTGGGCAGTGCCCACTCCTTCAGTGCGGTCGCCGTGACCCCAGGCCTTCACATCGACACCACCAGCCTGCCCGCGGACGTACGAGTCGAGGGCACCACAGCGTCCGTGGGGGCAGGCACGACGTACGCCGTCCTCGGGCGCGAGCTGCACGCCCGCGGGATGGCGCTCGCCGCCATGGCCTCACTGCCACACATCACGGTGGGCGGTGCCATCGCAACCGGGACTCACGGATCAGGTGATGCGATCGGGACTCTGTCGAGCGCCGTCACGGGGCTTGAGATCGTCACAGCCGAGGGCGAGATCCGATGGGTACGCCGCGGCGTTGATCCGGATTTTGCCGGTTGGGTCGTGGCACTGGGGGCGCTCGGCGTGGTGACGCGAGTGGAGCTCGAGGTCGAGCCGACCTACGAAGTGGCGCAGACGGTCTTCGCGGGACTGGACCTCGATATCGTCGAGGCTGAGTTCGATGCCGTCTTCAGCGCCGCCACCTCGGTGAGCGTCTTCACCCGCTGGAGACCCGAGCCCGATGCGCAACTATGGCTCAAGCGGCGCATCGACCGCGAAGGGGCGTGGCCAGGAGGACCAGCGTTCGGCGTCCCCGAGCGCCACGAGCCGCTGCACCCACTCGAGCAGCTCGATCCCGTGCACTGCAATCCGCAATCTGGCCAACCGGGCCCATGGCATGAGCGACTGCCGCACTTCCGTGCCGAATTCACCCCGAGTGCCGGGGATGAGATCCAGGCGGAGTACCTACTGCCCAGGTCGAGGGCCGTCGAGGCCATCGGTGCCCTGCGGCTGATGCACGCCAGGATCACGCCGCTCCTGCACGTCACGGAGATCCGGACGATGCGCTCAGACGACCTGTGGCTGAGCCCCGCATCCGGTGTCGACACCGTGGGAATCCACTTCACATGGCATCGAGATGAACGGATCTTCGACGTCCTCCCCGCCATCGAAGACGTGCTTCTCCCCCTCGGCGCGCGACCGCACTGGGGCAAGGTGACCCTCGCCTCGTCTGAGCAGGTGCGAGCCGCCTTCCCACGCTGGGGGGACTTCGCGACGCTCGTCGATACCGTGGATCCCCGGGGACGCTTCCGGAGCCCCTTCGTCGCACGCCTGCTCGGCGCGGCTTCCTGATCCATGGCCACTCGCGACCTAATCTGAAGCCATGACCAAGCGCACCCGTGTCCTCGCCCTTTCCGCCCTCGCCGCAGGCACCCTCGTCCTCGCCGCGTGCGGTGGATCCTCCTCGTCCGACGCCACGTCCGCGGCGCCCTCGGAGAGCCCCATCGGCGGCGGTTCCGCCTCCTGCGACCAGGCGACCCTCGAAGGCCTTGCCCAGGGAGCAACCACAGCCGAGGGTGCCGAGTGGATCTCGTTCAAGAGCGTCGAGTGCGTCGACGGCTACGCCATCGTCTTCGGCATCACCAAGACCGGTGACATCGAGCAGACGACGGCGTTCGTCTTCCAGGCCGAGGGTCCCGTGTGGGCGCTCAACCAGCTGGACGCCATCTGCGCCGACGGCGGCGGTGCCGACGTCCCGGCTCAGATCAAGGACCAGGCCTGCGCGCTGCGCTAGGCCTACCCACTCTTAACCCGCGCAATGGCCTGAGGCGCCGACACGGTGTCTCAGGCCATTGCCGTTGCAGCACCTGGCGTACGCGGCACATTGTGCGGCTGAGTAGCGAATTTTCGCCCACTGAGCCGCACAATTGCCCGCCGCGCCTTCAGTTTGCGCCCGGCGCTCCCGGCGTGCGCGGCCATGGCATGGCCTCCTCGAGCTCGAAGGCCACCGATAGCAGTCGACGCTCCTCGCCCACGGGTGCGGCGATCTGCACTCCGATGGGCAGGCGCTCCGCGGTCCTACCGAGGGGCAGGGAGATCGCCGGTGCGCCAGTGACGTTCTGCCGCGCGGTGAACGATGCGAAGCGCAGGAGGCGGACGATGTGCTCGCGCGCGGGAACGTCGGGGCCGAGTTCGCCGATGAGCGGTGGCGGGGAAGCAAGGACCGGCGACACGACAGCGTCATATGTCGCGTAGACGGCCTCGGGCTCCTTCGACACTCGGGCGAGACGACGCAGGCTGAGCGGAACCTTCAGCGCCTGCTGGCGGAAGAGGTCGGCGAGGCCGCGCGTGAGGATCTCCGTGCGTGACCCATCGAAGTCCGTTCCCAGTAGGCGCCCGCCCGCCTTGGCGAAGGCGAAGGACAGCAGCGCCCAGTAGCGCAGGAAGTCCCGCCCGAAGCCCTCGTCGAAGGGGGGCTCGATCTGAGTCACCTCGTGACCGAGGGACTGCAGCACCTCACCCGTCCCGAGCACTGCATCGCGAACGCGCGGATCGACCGGCAGGCCGGCGATCGCGTCCGTGTAGAGCGCGAACCTCAGCCGACGCTGCTCGGGTCGCACCACCATGCCGACCGGCGGCAGGCCGGCTGGCGCATAGAGGCGCTCGGCCTCGGCGAAGTAGTAGGCGGTATCGCGCACGGTGCGCGTGAGCACGCCCTGGGTCACGAGGTTGACCGGCAGCCGATCGAGTTCGGGCAGGTCGACGAGCCGTCCGCGTGACGGCTTCAGGCCGACCAGGCCGCAGGCGGCGGCGGGAATCCGGATGGACCCGCCCCCGTCATTCGCGTGCGCGATAGGCAGGACACCGGCAGCCACGAGTGCCGCCGACCCTCCGCTGGACCCGCCGACCGAGCGCGAGAGGTCCCAGGGGTTGCGCGTCGCTCCGAAGCGGCTGGACTCGGTGCTCGCGGTGAGCCCGAACTCCGGCAGGGTGGTCTTGGCGATGGGCTCGAATCCCAGCGCGAGGAACTGCGCGACCCAGGGACTGGTCGTGCGCGCGGGTGTGTCAGCAGGCGCCCACGACCCGTGCAGGGTCGGGTAGCCGGCGATGTCCTCGTTGTCCTTCAGCGCCGTCGGGATGCCGGAGAAGGGACCTGACGATGATGCGCTCAGGTCGAGGTCGCGCACGACCGCATTGAGGTCGTCGTTCACCGAGGCGAGACGCGCGCGGGCAGCGTCGCGCAATTCGCGCGCGGAAACCTTGCGCCGACGCAGGCGATGCTGCAGGTCCATGACGTCATCGGTGCCGAGGGCATCATCAGCATGAGCGTCGACCATGGTCATGGCGTGACTGTAGCCGCGGGTCGCTCTGCCCTGTGCGTGAGGAGCGCTTCCGCCACCGGGGGACGTGCGCCTATGGTGGCGCTCATGCACCCACGCGGCCGAGCCACTCTCGTCGGTCTCGCCCTTGTCGCCGTCGGCCTTGTCGGCTGCACATCCTCAGGCGGGCAGGCCACTCCATCCAGCACGGTCGAGATGCCCACGGCCTCCTACAGTCCGCCACCGGACGCCACGGTCACGCCGCCCGAGCGCATCACGCTGGCCAACGTCCAGCCCAATGCCGGCATCCAGCCCGTCATCGACTTCATCGAGTCGGCGCGCACATCCGTCGACATCTCCATCTACCGCATCGACAGCGACTTCACTCCGCTCATCGACGCCCTCGCACGGACGGTCGAGCGAGGGGTCCCGGTGCGCATATCTATCTCGCGCCAACTCGTGGGCCAGCCGAATCCACCGCAGGGCAACTCCCAGCAGATCGTCGTGCAGCAGCAGCTCCAGGCCAAGGGAATTCAGGTCGAGTTGAGCCGGCCGGAATTCCACTACGGACACGAGAAGTGCATCATCGTCGACGCCGGCACGCCTGATGCGCGAGCCATGATCGCCGACTGGAATCTGCAGGCGTCCTACTTCGGGCCCAACCAGTACGGGCCGGTGGGTGCGCGCGGCATGGCCGTGCTCAACACCGACCCCCAGGATGTGGCCACGATCTCCGCCTACTTCAACGCGAACTGGCCCCCGTACGCCCCCTACCCGGTCTCGAGTCGAGCATCCCTGGTGTGGAGCCCCAGCGGCGTGGAGTACTCCCCCGTGGGCAACTCGGTGGCCGTGCTCACCGCCTTCATCCAGGGGGCGAAGGAGAGCCTCGACATCTACGCCGAGTACATCCAAGACGATGCCTTCCTTGTGCCGATGATCATCGAGCGCGCTCAGGCTGGCGTGAAGGTGCGGATCCTCGCCAACTCGGATGGTCAGTCACCCGACATGGTGTCGAAGCTCAGGGGTGCCGGAATCGAGGTCAAGTTCGACCCCATCTACGACGGCATCACCTCGACACCGATGTTCATCCACACCAAGACGATGTTCGCCGACCCCGGCCTCCCCGATCAGACGGCCTTCATCGGGTCGCAGAACACCTTCATCAACGAATCCCCGGAAGCGATCCTCGAGCTTGGGGTCATCGTCAAGGATCCGGCGACGATCGAGGAGGCTCACTCCTATTTCGACGCTGATTGGGTCACCGCGACCGACACGCAGGCTTCGCCCAGTCCNGCGGGGAACTGACGCATGCGCGCCCTCGGCCTGCTCGGTGCGGCCCTCGCCCTTGTGGCCTGCTCGGGCTCACCTACGGCGACCCTCCCCACTCCTCCACCCTTGCAGGTCGAGCGGACGGGGATGATCACGCTGGAGTCGATCCAGCCCGAAGACGGCATCGATGCCGTCACTGGCTTCATTGACGAGGCGACAACGACGGTCGACATTGCCGTCTACCAAATGGATCCGAGCTACAGCCCGCTCATCGAAGCGCTGACGCGTGCGAAGGAGCGCGGTGTGCGGGTGCGGATCCTGCTCTCCGGCACCATCTACCCACCGGGCTCCACCAATGACAATCCGCGCGATGTGGAGATCCTTCGCGCGCAGGGATTTGAGGCAGCCCTCAGCCGCCCTGAGTTCAGCTTCTCGCACTGGAAGGTCCTCGTCATCGACGCGGGCACGGCCGGAGCAAAGGCGCTCATCTGCGACTTCAACCTCGAGGCCGGCTACTTCGGGATCGATCCCCAGTACCCGAATGAGGGCGACACACGCGGCATGGCCGTGCTCGATGCCGATCCAGCCGACGTCGACATGATCGCTCGCACCTTCGATGCTGATTGGCCCCCCTACAAGCCCTGGCCCGCCAACGACCGACCCAACCTCGTGTGGTCACCGAGCGACAGCACGTGTGACTCCACGAGCTGCGCATCGGCCTACCCCCTGGAGCCGGTTGGCAACTCCCGCGACGTCATGCTCTCGCTCATCGGCAACGCCCAGGAGTCGCTCGACATCTACGCGCAGGCTCTCGCCGAGCCGTCTCAGCTCCTCACACCGCTCCTGGACGCCGCGAATCGCGGGGTGAGGGTGCGCATCATCGGAAACGACGGCGGGATCAACACCGATGCACTCAGCAAGCTCAAGGATGCGGGGGCAGAGATCGTCATCAATCCGACGGATCCCGGCGGGGATGGCAGGGTGATGTACATCCACACCAAGACGATCGTGGTGGACGCGGGGCAACCTGATGCCATTGCCTACGTCGGATCCATCAACCCCTTCCTGGACGAATCCATCGACACCGAGCGAGAGCTCGGCGTCCTGCTGACGGATCCCACCTCCATCGAGCGCATCATGCTGATCTTCGACCGCGACTTCGGCTCCGGCGAGCGCGCATGAGCCCTACTCGGCGTGAGGTCCTCACCTGGAGTGCGTGGGCTGCAGGGGGTCTGGCACTCACTGCTTGTTCGACGGGTAGCGCCAAACCGGTGCCCTCTCCCTCGGACACGGGCAGCGTGTCCACTGCCGAGAGCCTCGCGACCCTTGCACTGTGGACTGCCCAGCGAGGAGCTGACGCAGGTTCGTATGGCATTGGCGGTGCCCTCGTGGAGTCGGCGACAGGTCGCGTGCTGCAGACCATGCCCAATCGGGTCTTCCGGACGCTGTCGGGTGGTGGCACCTTCGTGGAGGACCCCACCGCTCACGGAGAGCGTCAGCTCATGTCGTGGTACCTCGCGAACCGGGATCGATTGGCACTCCCAGGTCCCGAGGAGCTGACGGTGGTCACCTCTCTCGATCCCTGCCTCATGTGCGCGAGCTCCCTCCTCACCGTCGGCGTCAACGTGGGCGTTATCGCAATCGACGACTACTCCGGTATCAACTACGACGCCAGCGGCTCCTTCGGCGATCTGCCCGAGCCGCTCCGCTCCCAGGCCCTCGCCACCTTCGGGTACTACGCCGTCGAGGGTGGACGGACCTTCCAGGGCAGCCGCTCCATCGCCTACGCCGATGAGTCGGTCACGCAGGACACCCTGGATGCATGCGCGAACCTGTACTCCACCTCGGCCGACACGGTGCGCAGTGCACGTCGGGAGAGCGGCGTAGCCCCCTCCAAGTTGAGCGACCCGTCAACCAATCCTGCAGCGATCGACGTCATCCGCGCCTTCCAGGTGACCTGTCCCGAGGCCTTCACCGTCAAGGTCCGCGATCCCCGCCTGCCCGATCGGCGCGTCTACGACACGCTCGTCGATGTCGCCCGGCGCACCCCCGGAGCGACGAATGCGGTCGCATATCTCGATCCCTTCGGCAATCTCGTCACTGCCCAAGCCGACCAGCAGGAGGTCAATCTCCTCAGCACCGCCTTCGCCCTCTGCACACGCGCCTATGCGCAGACGCGCTATGCCCTCATCGACTCCGAGGCCACGCTCGAGATCGCCGAGCAGACACTGACCAACCCCAACTACGGCACCTTTGTCTTCCTCGAGGCGCCGAACCCGACCACCGCTACAGGCATGTTCGATATCGGTGCGTACGGCTCGACCATGGGCGGAGCAGCGATGCCGGCGATCCCGAGTGCGTTCCAGTACTTCGAACTGCCTCCCGCGGTGACAGAGAAGCAGCTCCAGGACGTGATCTATCCACTACCCCCGCTCTACTCGCAGAACATCAAGATCTCGCCGCAGCGCGTGGTGGGCGTCACCTAGGCATCGAGTCGGCCATTCGGGTAGCCAACCCCCCGCGAGCCGCTACCCTCAGGCCATGGCTACCTACACCTGCTCCAGTTGCGACATGTCCGTCAACACCACCTGCGGCCACTGCAATGCAGACCTTGTCGACGACGTCCTGGTCTTGGACGGCGGCGCCGAGGTGGGGATCTCCCAGTGCCCCAACGGCCACGGCAAGATCAAGTCACCGCTGTGCTGCGGGTCAGATATGAGCTGCGCGGTCTGATCGGACCGCTTCAGGAGACCCACGATCAATGTGGGTGGTGGGGGCGCGCCCGAAGGGATTCGAACCCCTAACCTTCTGATCCGTAGTCAGATGCTCTATCCGTTGAGCTACGGGCGCCTTGCGGTGCAGGAGTCTAGCCGCATACTGACGGCCCCGACAGCGCAGGGCCACCCGCAAGGCCGGCCCTCCTAAGCCCGCTCGAGGTGCGATCCCGTCGGGGAACGAGCACACTCCTCTCATGACGGACGCGCCCGCCACTGACAGCAATGGCCTCACCCGCCGCCAAGCCCTGACCGCCGCCGCCGCGCTGTGCGGCTTCGGCGCCGTCGCCCTCTCCGGCGGGGCAGTGGCCCAGGCATCGGGCACCCTGCGGGTGCAGCTGTCCCAGTTCCCCGCGCTGAAGCGCGTCGGTGGTGCCGCGGTCGTGGGGTCGCTCAATGGCGTGCAGGTCGCGGTCGTTCGTACGGGGCGCAGTAAGTACGTCGCCCTCGACCGCAGATGCCCTCACGCCGGCGGCATCGTGATGCAGAGTGGAAGTCAATGGGTCTGCCCGCTTCACGGCTCTCGATTCGATCTCGACGGCGACAAGGTGAGCGGTGTCACACCGTCCGGTCTGCGCAGGCTCAAGTCGAGCCTTAGCGGCGGCGTCCTCACGATCAGCGGCTAACCGCTGGGCAACACCGGTCACGGACCGGGCAGACTGTCCTGATGCGCCTGCGCTGGATCGGCCCCACCGTGGCTCTCGGCCTCATGGTGAGCCTCGCTGGTCCCGTGGGCGCGGCACAAGCGCCCACGCCGGCAGTCGCAGCTCCTGCCGTGAGCGCGCGGGATGACGCCGCGCCGCCCAACGTCCTCCTGATCCTCACCGATGACCAGCGCGCCAACACCCTGGTGGGCATGCCGCGCGTCATGGAGGACCTGGTCGCGCAGGGGACGACGTACCCCAACGCCTTCGTGCCGACCTCCTGGTGCTGCCCGAGTCGCGCCAGCCTGCTGTCGGGCAAGTTCGCTCACAACTCCGGAGTGTGGGAGAACGCCCAGGCGTCCGCCTGGGGAGCCTGGTCGGCGTTCGCCAACGGAGGTGAGGAGTCGGACACACTCGCCACACGGCTGCATGACGCGGGTTACCGGACCGGCCTCTTCGGCAAGTACCTCAACGACACCACCGCACAGGAAGAGGCCTACCTCCCCCCGGGGTGGGATGCCTTCGATGCCTTCCTCGGCGGCAACTACACGCGCTACCGCCTCTCCTCCGATGAGCGGCCGGTCCGCAAGGACCGGCGC
>JGI24766J26685_10000473_pt1 | contig 11533 bp, 14 predicted proteins | sample SanBayMetagenome_FD_26685 | JGI IMG/M metagenome (IMG submission 26685)
TTCTTCTTGGACCCCATGCATCTCATCGACGGAGGCGTACTAAAAGACCTGATGGAAAAGACTTTTGCTCGGCTTGGATCCTGGGCCTCTGGTGAAGCCACAAAGGGGCCTATAGTTCAGGCCATTGACCGCAACATTGCACTATTCAACAAAACCAGAATCATTGAGTTGTGCACCTTCAGGTACATGCACATTCCTTGTTCATCTGCAATTATTGCATGTAATTGGATTTTTGGTATATTTGTTGAAAATATACACTTTATAAATTGTCAACCAATTGAACTCACACAGGAAACTCGAGACAACGCCTCTGTGGAAAATGCGAGAGTTTCATGTCATCTTCATGTACTACGCACTCCCGCTTTTGATGCATTTTCCGGAGCATCTACGAGAGGCCGGCGATGGTTCTCCGGCGCCGGAGGATGAGGATGACACTCACGAAAGCCCCATTGGTGGAGAAGCCTTGCTGACCACAATGAAGCATCTTCTGCGTGGACTTCATCTTACAAAGGGTTTTACATCTCAGGTTTGTATTCCCTTGGAAACAAAATTATACATTGATCATTAACACTAAATGCTTGTTTTTTGTATTCATTTGAGTGCCTTTGCCCTTCTTGTTCATTATTTCATCTCTGGACTTAATATACATAAGTATTCTTTCGTGTGCCTTCAAATTTAATTACTTCAGCGCATACACCTGCAATTCATGAATAAGATTCCGGCATGGGCTTTTCAATAATAATTATATTTTTTCAATCGTTTCAACTACCGAGGCTGTCCCAGACTCGAGACTCAATAATAATATTTTTTCAATCGTTTCAACTACAAAGGCTGTCCCAGACTCGACCCTGCATTCGGCGCAGGAGAGCTTCATCAATTTCTTGAAGGCGTACCATGAAGTATTCGGATTGACTGCTATGACATCAAAAGTCCATGCTCTCCAACATGTCTTGGATGACTGCAGAACACAAGATAGTCATTTGGACTACAACACTGTGTACGACTGCGAAAGTGAACAGCAGCAATGGTCCAAGGGCAAATTCATCCGCAATGGGAACAAAATTCTGGAGCAAATCAGGTGTGCTTTATAACCAGCTATACTTGCAACAGGGCCGCCATTTCAATGTGGAATTCATCAGTTAATCTCATAGACCTGTAAAGAGTTTTTTCCTATTTCCATGTAGCTAAACGTTTTATTATCACAGCATGCTGCTGTTTTCCATTATAAATGTTTAATTGTTCTATCTCGTGTTTCTTGTAATAACAGTAACAGGTACTTGGAGAGGAAACTTTATCTCCTGCCGACAGTGGGTTCGTACGAAGACGGGAACGAAAATGATGACTGCGAAATCGACGAGATGGGTTTGACGGAAGATGAGGTTCTTTTCATGGTCGAAAATGAAACGCTCGAGTTACCTCGAAACTTCTTTCGTCGCTTGATCAAGAAAAGCACTAAATTCACTACCCTAGAGTACGTGGGTTTTCGAGTCAGAGACTTGTTCCCTGACAACATTATCCGGCTCAAGGATGGACGTCTGAAGTTCGTCACTCACTATGAAACCATCAAACAACGTGATCCAGCAACAGGGGTCACAAAATCGTTCCACGTCATCCATGGATATTGTTTTGACAAGGTTTTTGTTTTTGTTTATTGAATGCTGGTCCCAATTTAATTGAGCCAAATCCAAAGATTCAGGCAAATGGATTTTATATTCCCTTCCCATTATTTCAAGTTATTTTTTCCTTGACACTGCTTACGCATATTTTCCTTATTTTTGGCATTATATCATTAACTGATACCAATTTCATTAGGAATATTGCTTGGAGCCGGCGCCAGGGCCAAAGTCCTAAAAAAACATATTTTTCTTATTTTTGGCATTATATCATTAACTGATACCAATTTTATTAAGAATATTGCTTGGAGCCGGCGCCAGTGCCAAAGCCATAAAAAAGCGTGATGGCTGTTTATGTATATTTCAATAACTTTTGACCCTACTATATGACACAGGTGCGTCCACTGTTCACAACGCCGTACAACTCAGGTACAATTGGGTTGTACCAATTGGGAAAAATCGTTGACCTCCAGCCAAACATGTGTGCGCCAACAGATGTCCATAGCAAATGTCTACTTCTGCCAGCCACTTACAAGCCCGGAACTATGGACCTGGATGATCGNTTTCTGAGCCCGCTTCCCGAAAGCGTAGTCAAGTGGATGCGTCCGCCGAAAGGAGATGACCGTCTTNTATCCCCATCCCAAAGGCTTGACAAACTCCTGGCGGCATACTCGATGGCACTAACTGGGAATGAATCACCATGTTGGATAGCAATATCAATCCTTCGTCCGCTTAGTGACTGGTAGTAATTGTTGCTGGAATGAAAGCAATCATTTTTTTACGTTTCGCAGTTAATTGGCAATGTGAGAATTTGATGTCCTTGATTTGGAATTCTGAGTGAACAATGGATTGGTTTTTTAACACAAGTTGTTGAAGTTCTTGTTTTGGTTTTAAATGCTGAATGATATATCTGATTCATTTGTGGTTTTCCTATTTCAGTTTTGCAAAGATGAAACAATGTTTGTAACTCAAGGACTGAAACAATTTAGCTTATTTTACTGTTTGTTCTGTTTAGCCCCTTCCTTCTTTTCCTGGTCTGTGTTTTTTGTGGATTGTTTTCAATTGGTATTGCGAATGACCGATTTCCTATTTTTTTTCGACTGGATATCCAAGAAATAAAATGCAATCATTTTTTATTTGAACATTGGCTTTATTATCAAAAACACATCAGCACAAAGTGCTATTTGACATGCGCCGGAGGTATAATCGAAACAAATGCCATAACCAAACTGCGCCGGTCAGCTGTAACTCCTAGACAAAAAGGGAAATTCAAACATAAAATTATCCCCGCCGGCTGTCATTAAGGACAAAACTTCAAATGAGGGGCACAAAAGAGCCGTTACAACAGCGCCGGAGGTCACCCAAACATACAAATGGCAAAAGTTTAAAAAAAAACAATCATTCAAATATCGGGGGAGGTAAAAAAAATTGGCAAAGGAACAAAAATGGCACAAAGAGCCGTTACAACAGCGCCGGAGGTCACCCAAACATACAAATGGCAAGTCAAAAAAATCTATCATTTGAATAGCGGCGGATGGCACAAAGAGCCGTTACAACAGCGCCGGAGGTCACCCAAACATACAAATGGCAAGTCAAAAAAATCTATCATTTGAATAGCGGCGGATGGCACAAAGCCGTTACAACAGCGCCGGAGGTCACCAAAACATATAAATGGCAAAAGTTGAAAAAAAACAATCATTCAAATATCGGGTTAGGTAAAAAAAATTGGCAAAGGAACAAAAATGGCACAAAGAGCCGTTACAACAGCGCCGGAGGTCACCCAAACATACAAATGGCGTCAAAAAAATCAATCATTCGAATAGCGGCGGATGTCACAAAAACAAAAATTCAACGTTAAAGGAACAAAACAATCAAAANGTCGCCAAATCAATCAAATGGCAAGTGGCGTCAAAAAAATCAGTCATTCGAATAGCGGCCGATGTCACAAAAACAGAAAAATTCTACGTTAAAGGAACAAAACAATCAAAACGTCGCCAAGACAATCAAATGGCAAAAATTGAAAACATCATAATAAAAGCGGCGGAGGTAATAATTTCACTGAGGCGGCGGGTGAAGATTAGCCCCCTGGTTAACATTCTGCGTGGTAGTGGGGATTTGAGCTTGGCCGATGAACTGTTGGAGCGGCATGTTGCTGGCGGCGGAAGTCATCATGTTCGGATTGGAGAAGCCAGCCGAGTACGTTGGGATGCTGATGTTCAAACGGCCGGCACCGGGGGTGAAGGGAGGTTGGCTGCTAGCCGGAGAAGCAGCCATGTTGGGCTGGGCATACCCGCTGGGGGACAGTAGAGGCAGGCCCATTATGTTGGACGGCATACCGAAACCTCCCAGGAAGACCTGCTGCATCGCCTGCTGCATCGCCTGCTGCATCATTGCCTGCTGTATTGCCTGCTGCATAGTGTTCATGAATGGGTTGCTGGCGAGCGCAGCACTACGAGCCTGGGTAGCCTGAAAAGCAGCTGCCATCTGAGCTGCATCCGTCGCCAGCGCCGGGGCCCCTGTTAGGTGCTGTGGAAAAAGAAACCAATTTGACTATGAACAATCAATTTACAAATCACGCACAATGATGTCCAATTCAAAAATAAAAGGAATGACATTGATACAAATTAGTATCAAACTGCGGACATTTGCTCAAATTTGGAAGTTATAATCGTGCAATTAATGAATTAGTAACCATTCAAAAAAAAACGAACACGAACATTAGTTTTTCATTTTTAAATGTGAAGGTACCATTGATATAAATTAGCATCAAACTGCTGACATTTGCTCGAATTTGGAAGGTAAAATCGTAAAAGATTGTTCACCTACAAAACTTAACAAACAAAATGAATCTAAACCAGCAAATTATATTAACCTGCTGTGTAGCTTGAAGATATGCCGCAGCTTGAGCAGCCATCTGCTGAGCTGCATCCGTCGCCGGCGCCACCGTCGCCTGAGAAGCCTGTTGATGTGCCCCAGCTTGAGCAGCTGCCACCTGAGCTGCATCCGTTGCCAGCGCCGGGGCCCCTGTTAGGTGCTGTGGAAAAAGAAACCAATTTGACAATGAACAATCGATTTACAAATCACGCACAATGATGTCCAATTCAAAAATAAAAGGAATGACAGTGATCTTTTTATTACAATTATTACAAACCGCTGAAATTTGCTCGACATTAAACACTTGATGCAATTAATGAATTGGTAACCATTCAAAAAAAATGAATACGAACATTACTTTTTTCTTTTTAAATGTGAAGGTACCATTGATATAAATTAGTATCAAACTGTGGACATTTGCTCAAATTTGGAAGTTATAATCGTGCAATTAATGAATTGGTAACCATTCAAAAAAAACGAACACAAACATTAGTTTTTCATTTTTAAATGTGAAGGTACCATTGATATAAATTAGTATCAAAATGCTGAAGTTTTCTCGAATTTGGAAGTTATAATCGTATAAAAGATTGTTCACCTACAAAACTTAACAAACAAAATGAATCAAAACCAAATTATATTAACCTGCTGTGTAGCTTGAAGATATGCCGCAGCTTGAGCAGCCATCTGCTGAGCTGCATCCGTCGCCGGCGCCGGGGCCACCGTCGCCTGAGAAGCCTGTTGATGTGCCCCAGCTTGAGCAGCAGCCACCTGAGCTGCATCCGTCGCCGGCGCAACCGCCACCTGAAAAGCCTGCTGAGCTGCATCCGTCGCCGGCGCCTGAGAAGCCGGTTGATTTGTCGAAGCTTGAGCAGCAGCAGCCAACTGAGCTGCATCCGTCGCCGGCGCCTGAGAAGCCGGTTGATTTGTCGAAGCTTGAGCAGCAGCAGCCAACTGAGCTGTATCCGTCGCCGGCGCTGAAACCTGAGTAGTCACAGCCACAGTGTTATGTTGGTATTAGAAATCAAGATAACATGAGTAACAATAAGATGACACTGTTTGGAATGTGCATAATGAATGCGAGAATATGAAACAAGAATAAGTACCAATGTGAACTGAAATTAAATAGGAAATTGGTCATACAAATCACAAAAGGTAAGAAGTGTTATTAACCTGCTGCTGGTCAACGGATTGTGCTGGAACAGTTATTGTATCTTCCGCCCTGCCCTTAGTGGAAGGTCCCCTCGCCGTGGACCCTTTATGGACGTTCTTGTTCTTCCCTTCGTCGGAGGTATCATCCTTGCTTCGTCCTGATTTCCTTGTACGGGTGGCCGGTGGACTCTTGCTACGGGCTGTGGGTGGCGGTTCGTTAACCCTGACACGGCTCCTGGTTTCACGCTTAAGGACGACGACAGGAACAGCATTTTTGCTGGAACCACCACTGCTGCTGCCCCTGCTGGAGGTTTCGATGCTGGCAGCATCGTCGTTGTCACTGACTTCGTCTTTTTTAGACTTCTGCAAATTGCAAATAGATAAAAATTGGTTAGTGTTGAAATGACAAAAATATTTTGCATGTGTGTTTTTAAATGGCAAACACAATAACTAGTTCAATTAAAAGTTAAGTTAAAATATTTTGTGTTCAGACAAAATAATGGTTTAATTGGAAATTCAGCAATGTCAAGAAATGCATAATACATCAAAAAAACATTGAGGCGAATAATTGAGCACTTCAACTATTACTGCTTAGCTAATTACACCTGTAAAACATCAAGAAAATTTCCAAATAATTAATGATCACCTTAGAGGACTTCTCGTTCTTCTTGGATGCTTCTCCTTTCTCAACATAGCGAGAGCTACAACGGCGGGTAGTGTCCTCTTCCTTAGTCGGCTGCTTCTGCTTCTCCTTTTTCTTCGACGAAGTAAGCTTAGCAGTCTCCTCCTCCTTCGTCGGATGAGAAACGTGGCCCCGGCGGGGGCTCGTCCGGCGATGAATGCTGGATTCTCCTTCGCCCTGGCCGGCGGAGGCACTACCAGCCCTGGATGCAGCACTTCCTTTGACATTTTCTTTCTGGGGTAAATATTTCGTTACAAAAATATAATTATTTTCAATTTTATTGAAAGAAATATTAATTAATACATTTGTGAATGAATTCTCCAGAACTCTATGAAACATACAGTAATGGAAAAGGAACACCTTTGAAATTATAATAATTTGAATTACCTTTTGCTTCTTATTTTTCGAATCTTTTTCCTCCTGCTGCTTTTCCTTCGTCTCCTTATCCTCGTCTTTTTCTTTGCGGGATTTCCTCTTCGATCCTTTACTATGGCCCACCGTTGAGTCGCCGGCGACTGAGGAGGGGTCGAAGGTGTCCAAGGACTCCAAGTCCGCCCGGTACTTCTCAGCTAACTCCATCTGTATGCCAAAAGAATTATGAATTATTACTAAATATTTCAAACACACACACACACAAATGTACAGAATGGTGCAAAATTAAAATTCAAACCCAAACCACCACCAATTGAATTATACAATTTTAATAAAATAACACACCAACCAATTCAAATAATAAAATGTACATGAATGTGATACTAAAAAAAGTGATTTTATTACATACCTCAAGGGCAACACCTCCAGCTTGATCGTACTCCTTTTTCTTCTGCCCAGTGAGCCCCATCCTCCTCAACAGTCGACTCTTCCGCTGTTCCGAATGATGGTTCATGCGCAAGACAAGTTGNTCTTTGANGGCAGCTTTTTTGAAGTGATCGGGCATTGTGGACCTGAGACTGGATTGCGCGGGAAGCTCAGACGTTTTTCGGGTATTGACCCAATCCCAGTAGACGTGATTCACAAGCTCTGCAATGTGATTATGATGAACATGATTANTATATGTAATATTTTGTGACATTGAAAAAATAATCAACTGATATATGAAGCCAAAAATATAAGAACAGTGAAAATTATGAATATCAAAAAATTCNAATTTGTATGATCCAGTGTAATGTACATTTATCACTCACCAACAAGCACTTTGAACCTGGCTTCATGGAATTCACACCACCCGGCGCCACTGGAACCCTTCGGACGAAACTGGCGCAAGGATACATACGACTGGTCAGGCCATATCATCCCGACGGCCCATTCCAAAAGCGCCGAGTCCAATTTTGGGACTGTCTTCACCTTATTTTTCTGTGGTTTCCTGTACTCCTCACTCATCCACACCTTGACCGCTTTTCTCCAGAGGTAGAAATCCTCTGCGTTAAGGAAATAATCCTCGACACCGACATACACGGAGGTAACGTCGTTTGCGCCCAGGATCACCTCTTCGAACGGCTCCATCCCCATGGCAGACTCGGCATCGGGGAAAACCACAGGATGCAGCCCGGAACGGATGTCTGACGGTTGAGTTCTTGACGGGTGCTCAAGGCGATCATGGCCTGCATTAAATAAGTATTTGAATGTTTAATTAGTGTATACTAAAAATTCCAAACAGATATTACTCGGCGCCGGAGCCATGAGCCGGTGACGGAGTCAACATTCATTTAATGAATTATTTATTTATAGCGCCGGAGACAGAAATATAAAACCAAAAGTAAACAAATCAAAAGATAAATTAGCAAAATTTCGAACACGAAAAAAATAAATTTATTAGTAATTGTTCAATAATCAATAACAGCATAAACTATAATGCATTGAAATAAAATACAAATGAATATGATACAAGTGAATTAAAAATAAAAATCAAGTACCAAAATAAATCTATATATAAAATGAGTTGAGATTATATCACTAACCCTTCCAGTCACGACCAGCGTCTCTGGGGATGACCAAGCCCTCGTTGAAATGGATAGTCATATCGTCAACGATGATACCCGCAGCATGGCCCGCCTCAGCTCCATCGTCCTTCTTGAAGTCTGCCTCACTGAACATACCAACAGGGATGACGTTCTCCCGATACCACTCGGTTCTGTACGGTCCGATCCCCAGTCCACGAGGCTTCTTGGCATCATCAGCATCGGCGGCATGGGATGACGTCTCTGCTGGTTCGGATTCTTCGTCGGAGTCCTTCACCACCTGCTTGACCTTCTTATGGGGAGGACCGCTTGTCTTCGTCTCCGGAGTCAACTTCCTCTTCTTGTCACCTTTCGTCGTCGCCGGGAGTGGCTGGATAGACCAATCCGTGGATGATGAGGTCGAAGGCTGCATTGGATCATCAGCAGCAGGATCATCGTCTGTCACAAACTCCTTAGACTTCACTGCCTTGCGACGTCCTGGAAAATGTATGAGAAGAAAGTAAAGAAAAATTATTATAACAGGGGAAAAAGATATCGATGAACAGCTCCGGAACAGCTTCAAATCTGTAAATATTGTAAAACTGAAATAAAATTGAAATGCAGAACTCACTCAATTATTTTACAAGTCTTAAAAAGTCTTTTAAAAAAATTATTGTAACCAAATAACATACCATTACAAATTCACCTATTCCCCTACTTTATAATTTCAAAATTCAAAAATTTCAATGAATTTCTTTTTAATTATACTACAACTAAATTCAAAGTGAACAAACCTCTCTTTTTCTTCGTATTCTTCGACGCCGGGCTCTCATTGCTGGCTTCCTCTAGAGCAGGGGCTGATGGGGTGGGTGCCGGCGGCGATGGCACATCGTCGTGTCGTAGAGCAGGGGCCGACGGGGTAGGTGCCGGCGGCGATGGTACATCGTCGTGTCCCGGGGCCGGGCCTGCATTGAATAAAGGATATATTTTAGTAATGAGGAAAATGAAATAAATAAAATAAAATCATAATTGAATTCAGTGTAAACTAAATGATTTCGACAAATTAATTCAAAATTAATTATGAAAAAGGAACTCTGAAAAACAATAATTTCGAATGTCTGAAAAAGGAACTGAATAATTTACCGCGAATCCTGATCTCGAACAGAGGAGGATTCCTGCACGTTGCACACTTCACCGGGAACGCCTTCTCAGGGTACAAGCCAGGCTCTGAGAGGGTGGTGATGATGCAAACACCGGCCGCGTTTGCACACAGGGCACAATATGGTTCTTCATTCGTCCCGTGCTCCTGTTGCTGATTTCCTCCGGCACTATCTCCCTGCTCCGGCTGCTGACTTCCTCCGGCGCCGTCTTCCTCGTTCGTCACGGACCCTTGCTGATTCCCCCCGGCACCGGCGTCGCCACTGGCTTCGGAGACCGACTGTGGGTTGTTCTTCTCGGCTTCGGATGTCGTAGCTGCAAGGTAGCAGTAGTAAAAAACATTAAACTCATGTTAATACTGAAATATTACCTATGTGAATACAAAAATATTGATAAAATATGCTTCATTATGTGAAGAATCAACAGTAGTATAGATGGGTTAATATATAATTCTGACCTAGGGCTTTTTGGAACAGGTTGTAAACAAGCCGACGCCTAGCGATGTCACAAGAACAATCATCACTGGCGCTGTGATAAGGATTGTCACGACGGCATGGTCCAAATTGGAGCTTTTCAAGAATTAGAGGCTCAGGAACCAATTGGTCCAGTGGAATCTTATTGTCAATTGCACAGCGAGTGAAAGCCCAGTGACCAGAGTCCCGCCTGGGGACTTGGTGCAAATTGATGCGTGCATACATGTGGTAGTGCCTGTACGCCAAATCATCCATGGGACCTACATTGAAATGTAATTTGAATTGCAGCCCACATTTTCAATATCTTCCTAATATTCAATAAGGAATGACTTGGAATTTGATTTGAATTTGAATTAAAAGAAAAACAAGTCTTTGAAACTTACTTTCAAAATTAAGTGTTGATTCTAACATACGCTTCTCAAACTGGTGGGCAGGAGACATTGGACGGGCTGTTACTGATGAATAGTCAGCATCAGCGTTAATAACGGTCCCAAGAAGAAATCGAGAAGACCTCATTCCTGATGATACATCAGGACATATAAGATAACAAAATATGTCTGGGCTGAACTGCTGATATAATTCTAAGGAATTACCACTTGTATGCACACATCATTTATTAATATCAAAAAAACCTCAAAATATTTCTTTACGGAAATGTGTCATTAGACATCTAACCTGCACTCGTCGTCCCAGTTGTTGGGTCTCCACCGGCCTCAGAACTCAGGTTAGGGGGCATTGCCTTCATGGCACCTTTGGTCAGCAGCGGACGGCGCTGTGGAGGCGTCTTTGATGTATCGTCTCCAGCATTGCCCGACTCAGCTGAGACGGCGGACGGCTGCTGGTGAGTCTCTCCACGGCCTCCGGCGTCGGCAGCTTTGACGTCACCAGTAGATTCGTCGGCCCAGCTCCCAGAATTCTCATCGCCCGGTGGAGGCGGCGGCGGCGGTGGCGGCGGCGGCGGCGGCGGCGGCGCCAACAGGGGAAAGTGATGGATGTCTGGAATCAAGAACATTAGAAACATTTAAGGAAGTTTGTTACGAAGAATACGAAGAATACGAAAAATGTGTATCATTGTAATGAGAATATGTATATACACACCTCAAGGAAATTTCTAGAATTATACATTATATCTAAAAATGAGGGAAACCAGAATTCATGAAAGTATTGTGAAACTAACCTTGACGGTTTGCTGTGCGATTCAGTCGGAAATTCAGATTAGGCAGTTGCCAAAGGGGGTCGTCGGGCCGCATGATTTCCCCGGCAAAGGGCAATACCATATTCTGCAGTCGCCGGGAAGAAGGGTTGTAGTTTGGCATCATCACCGGCGGAGCGTACGAAGTGCCTGGAGGGGACTGTCCCGGTGGATGCTGGGCCGGTAGCGGCGGCGGCGGCTGTTGAAGCATCAGTTGAAGTAGGTCGGCAGGCGGCTGAGGGAAGCGTGGCGGTGAAGGGAAATGGCCCGGCGGGAAGCCCGGCGGACGATGCTGTCCCCACAAGGAGTCGCTCTGTCGTCCGGTCACCACTCCACAAACCACTGTTTGTCCTGAAATTGAAACATACCAATAAATCATCGGTCCACATTTTTGACACTAGGTATTTATATAATGAACCTAAATAATTATGGCTTTAACAGTGAGGTAACTAAAT
>JGI24766J26685_10000474_pt1 | contig 11532 bp, 19 predicted proteins | sample SanBayMetagenome_FD_26685 | JGI IMG/M metagenome (IMG submission 26685)
GAGGTCGAGGACGTAGGCAATGGGGGCGAGTGCCTGCGGTGGCTGCTTGAGCGGGATTTGAGGGAATACCGGAGGGCGGGGAAGTGAGGGAGGCATACAAGACGGCTGGCCACGGTCACGTTTATCGCGGGCGCAATGTCGGGCGCGGGTGCAGGCAGATGAGCAAAATGGTCAAGGCGCTTAAGGGGATGGCGAGTCACGCCTTGCTAGATGCCGTGGCGCGAGAGGATGCGAGGCGCAGGAGGGAGAGGGAGAGGCAGGAGGTCGCGGCGTGAAGGGGGGCTTAAAAATTAAGGGGGGCGGCAATAAGCCCACCCCCTTGTTTGGTCAATCGCGCTGGCGCTACGAGGCGGGGCGCATGGTCGAAGTAGGGCGGGCCAAGCAAGAGGTCGGGCACATCTTGATCGCCCGCCCCGACAAAGCGGGTGCAGCACAAGCGCGGCTCAAACAAATGGGGATAGACGCAATGACGCTGCCCGCAATAACGCCGACCGGATTAAGCGAGGGGATGGCGCAAGTGGGCCATGTCCGATTTGGCGGCGGGACTATTCCGCGCACCCCCGCTTCGCACGGGGCGGGGCTTTCACACATCGCCGCCCTTTCGATGGGGCGGGCCTATCAATGGGAATGGGTGGGACTTTGGGAGGAGGACGTTTGCGGGACCGGGANATCTTTACAGGGGCGGGAGGATTTAGAAGGCGCGGGCNTTCAAGAGGGGCGCGGTTNTTGGGATGGCCCGCACTTAAAGGGAGGCACCGATCAANAGGGCCGCGCATTTAAGGATGCCCCCCGATCGAAGGGCGCGCGCGTTCAAGAGGTAGCCCCGCAATCAAGGGGCGCGGGATTTGCGGATGGCCCCGGTTTCGATACGCCCCCGCTTTCAAGGGCGCGCGGTTTAAGAGTGGGGGATTTTTGGGACGCGCTTGAAATCCCCCCGGATTGTGGAGCGGTGTATTTGGGCGGCGCACTTTGGGGAAGCGCGGATTTCTACGGCGAGCAGATAAGCGAGTGCGGGCTATGGCGCGCTCGCGCGTTGCCGATCAGTTGCACTCACGCGCTGATGATCCACGCGCAGGCGATGGATGATGTAATTGCATCGTGCGCGCGGATGGACATGACGATTGACGATTGCGTGTCGCGCGCTTGCATCGAAGCAACAACGCAAGGCAAGTGGTCAACGTGTTTCGTTCAGCCGTGGATCGCGTGGCAACTTGATCGACGCGAGACTTGGCCGCGCGAGTTGATCGAAGAAGTTGAAAGAGAAAAATAAAATTGTGAACACGCGATGATGTTGACGATCAACAACTTACAAAAACATTTTTTCATTTTGATTTTGAATTTCATTTTTGTTTTTGAAAATTCTTTTTTGATTTCTTCTTTAGGAAACCTTCCGGGCTTCCAAAGCAAGGGTGGCGAAACTGGGCGTTAATTTTCTAAATGTCCCCTAATCGACCTAAAAGGGGACAGGTTGACAGGCGCGGGGGACAAGATGACCGTCCGCGCCCTTGCCGCCGCTCTTGGAATGTCCCCGAACGGGGCGCACAAGTGCATTCAGCGCGGGATGCCTACCGAGTCCGTCGAAGCCGCCGAGTCGTGGCGCAGGCGCAACGGGAGGAGCAAGCTCACAAGCCCCGCAAGAGCAATCGCCGCTACCGCAATCGTCGGAGCGATCACCGCCCCGGCGCAGCCTCCAGAGGTCATCGACGAGATGAACCGCCGCGCCGAGGAATTAGTAGCCGAGCCAGTAAAGCAGCACACCGAAACCGATAGCTGCCGGGAGGCACTCAACGAGCAGAGGCAGCTACGCAAGCACGCCGCCGCGCAAGTCGCCCGCCTTCACCACTCCGGGGACATCGAAGCCTCCCGCCGATGGGCGCAGACGCACCAGCAATACCTTGCCAAGCAAGTCGCCTACGAGCGGCAGATCCGCGACTTAATGGAACGCGACCGAAGCACGATGCAAGTCGAGGACGCCGAGCGCACCTTCCGCGCCGTCCTGCAAGACGTTCGCACGATCGCCGCCTCTATGCCTGCGGCCCTCGCTGCCAAGGTCAACCCGCAAGACCCGCACCTCGCGCAGAAGCTCTTGGAGGAGTGGCGCGATAAGACCCTGTTCAAAGCCATTTATGAAAACCGTAACACTGCCGCTGGATAAGCTCATCCCCTACGCGGGCAACCCCCGCAAAAACGATCACGCCGTCGAAGCCGTAGCCTCCGCGATTAAACGCTTTGGCTTCCGCGTCCCGGTCTTGGCGAAGTCGGACGGCTCGCTCATCGACGGGCATCTGCGCGTCAAAGCCGCCAAGCACCTCGGCATGGAGGAAGTCCCCGTTGTGCTCTGCGACGATTTGAGCGAGGCCGACATCAAGGCGTTGCGAATTTCTATTAACCGCATAGCCGAGCTTGCCGATTGGGATTCCGAGTTGTTGAGCGCGGAGCTTGAGGGGTTGGCGGCGGAAGGGTTTTCGATTGAAGACTTGGGCTTTGATGAAGGGGCGCTGGAAAGCCTCGGCGCATTTACGCCACAGCAAGGCACAGAATCTGCGCCCGAATCAAGCGCACAAGAAATCAACGTCAACGAGTTTGCGCTTGAGCACACTTGCCCGCGCTGCGGCTTTGAGTTCAACAGCAAGACCGAATGAAAAATCCCTGCTCCTGGCTATTGTCCGACTTGGACAAAGTGCCGAAGAACGGGCTCAAGGTTATGTCGACTTTTGCCTGCGGCGGCGGCTCGTCGATGGGATACAAGCGGGCTGGCTGCGATGTTATTGCCGCCAACGACATCGACCCAGAAATGGCGTGGCACTACAAGCGCAACGTCAATCCCAAGCACTATTTCCTTTGCCCAATCCGTGACTTGCTGACCGCCGATTTACCGGACGAGCTTTTCAATCTGGACATCCTCGACGGATCGCCGCCGTGCTCGACCTTCAGCATGGCAGGAAGCAGGGAAAAAGCGTGGGGCAAAAAGAAACACTTCCGCGAAGGACAAGCAGAGCAAGTGCTGTCCGATTTGTTTTTTGATTGGCTCGACCTTGTTGCGCGTCTCAAGCCGCGCGTTGCGATTGCCGAAAATGTGAAGGGAATGATCCTTGGCAATGCGAAGGGATACACAAAGCTTGTGATGAAAAGGTTTCAGAGCATCGGATATAGAGCGCAACTGTTCTTAATCAACTCGGCCGATTGCGGAGTTCCGCAACGGCGGGAACGAGTGTTTTTTTGCGCTATTCGTAACGATATAAAACGATCACAGCTCAAGCTTGCGCCAAAGCATCGGTGGATTGCGTCGGCCCAAGCGATCAACGATTTGAAAAATTTAACTCCCGCAGAACAAGAAGAAACAAAGTTCACAGCAAACACGGACAAAGATTGGTGGCCGCGAACATTACCTGGCGAAGATTACGGAGCGGCAGTAATTCGTGCGGGACTACCGGTAAAGTTTTGGAATCACAAAAAACTCGCCGCCGATTTGCCCAGTCTATCGCTTACAGCTCTTGAACAACACAAGCACTGGACGGAGCCGCGACGATTAACTTTCCGCGAGTGGAAACGACTCGGCAGTTTCCCCGATGACTACGCAGCCAAGTCCGACAAGATCGGTAAATACATGATCGGCATGAGCGTCCCGCCTAAAATGACCGAAGTCGTCGCCCGTGCTGTAATTGACCAATGGCTGCGCTAACACAACAACTTGACCGCAGCCTCCGCGATGTCTTCGCCCCGGTCGATACCCGCGAGGTCTGGGAGTGGGCCGAGGATGAGATCGTCCTAACCCGCCGCCAAACGGAAACACCGGGGCCGTATTCAACCCTGCTCACGCCTTACATCCGCGAGCCGCTAAATTGCTTTGCCGATCCTCGCGTGACCGACCTCGCCCTTTGTTTCGGGTCGCAGACCAGCAAGACCACGGCAATGATGATCGGTGCGGCGTGGCGCATGGTGAACAATCCCGTGCCGACCATCTGGGTCATGCCGAGCGAGGGGCTTGCCCGGAGCTTTAGCGAGAACCGCTGGCAACCGATGGTCGATGACTGCGACAAGCTCCGCGCGCTCAAGCCGAGCAACGTGCATCGCTTCAAAACGCTGGAGCAGCAATTCCGCGACTGCACCTTGACTTTTATCGGTTCTAACTCTCCCGCGAACCTTGCCTCCCGCCCTGCGGGCTTGCTGGTCATGGACGAGACAGACAAGTTTGCCACGCCGAGCGACCGCGAAGCCGGGGCCGTCTCCTTGGCCGAGAACCGCACGAAAGCCTACACCAACGCCCTGCGGGTCAAATCCTCGACGCCGACCACCCCGGAGGGGGAAATCTGGCAAGCCTTCCAGCAAGGCGACCAGCGTTTCTTTTTCCTGCCCTGCCCGCATTGCGGAGCGATGCAGCGTCTGGTCTGGCAGCAAGTCAAGTGGGATACCAAGGCCCGCGCGGAAGACGGCGCATGGAACGAGGATGCCGTGCGCGCCTCGGCTTACTACGAGTGCGAGAAGTGCCAAGGCAAGATTACGGACGGACACAAAACGCGAATGCTCCGCGCCGGGGAGTGGAGGGCGAGCAACCCGAATGCCTCGCAGGGTCGCCGCAGCTATCACCTCAATTCGCTCTATGCCCCGTGGAGGTCGTGCGGCTTTGGCGAGCTTGCCGTGGTGTTCCTGCGCCAGAAAGCCTCCCTCTTGGGCTTGCAGGACTTTATCAATGGTGCGTTAGCCGAGCCATGGGTCGATGACGCAGACAAGGCCGAGGAGGTCAAGGCGAGCGCGAGTGATTACATGAGCGGCGACCGCTGGGAGGAGGCAGAGTTTTCCGCGATGACCGTGGACGTGCAAGATGCCGGGGGCCGTCACTTCTGGGCCGTCATCCGCGATTGGAGCAAGGACGGACGCTCGCGCGGTCGATGGGCGGGGCGCGTCGAAACTTGGGATGACCTTGAGCGCATCCGCGAAGAAAACGAAATCCGCCCGCCGTGCGTCTTCGTCGATTCCGCCTTCGCCTCGCGCGAAGTTTATTTCGCCTGCTGCCGCTTCGGCTATGTCGCGCTGCGCGGCAGCGACAACGAGAGTTTCACGTGGAACGACAACGGGCGCAAAGTGCAACGCGCTTACGCTCGCCCGGAGCGCGGCGATCCTGCGGGCGGCGGAAGATGGGACGCCGGGACGCTCGCGCGTCGAACGTGTCCGCTCATCAAGTTTTCCGCGCCAACGTGTGAAGACATCCTCGACGCACTACGCCGTGCCGATCCGGTGCGATGGGAGTTTCCGAAGGACTTCCCGCTTGATTGGCATGAACACATGGCAAGCACCGTGAAGAAGCGCACGCGCAACGCGATTACGGGCGCGGTCAAAGCGCAATGGGTCGTGGTGAAAGGCAGGCCAAACCACTTGAGGGACTGCGAGAAAATGCAGGTCGTAGCCGCCCTGCTCGCCAAGGTCTTAACTCCTGCCGCCGAGCGCCCCAAAGAGAAGGCGATCCCGTAAAGCGGTCATTTGCAGGGGTTTAGGGGGGTGAAAAAAAAGATAAAAAAAGGTGAATCTTTTTCTTTACAAAGGCAAGCGGTTGTCTTAACTTGTCCTTGTTATGAGAACACAGAACACAAAGACGGGCGCGGGGAACTCCACCGCCGTGCTTCAATACAAAGTGCGCAGCAAGATCAGTAATGCGTTTTGGGGTAGCACGGCAGACTTCACCAACCCGGCAAGTCTTTACCGCGAACAAGTCGGATTTTTCTTCAAAGAAGATGCCGCAAAATTGCTCAACAAGGCTGAGGTCGAATCGCTTTATCGCAGCTTCGATCCTTGCACGCTTGAACTCGTTGTTTGCTAACCGGAGGACGAACAATGACAACGACCAACACCGAAACCCTCGCATCCGTTAAATCCCGCCAAGTCATTTGGGTTGATTGGATGCAGAAGGCGACCGCAGGACTTTCCGACGATTCGCTTGTCGAAGTCACAACGCAGCGCACGCCGTTTGGCGACTACTGCCTCGGTATTAAGAAAGCGGAACCGCTCAAGATAGAAGGGGGATTTCAAGGATGACTTCCCTCCCGCCCTGCCACGCGCAGGGCGGCATGGGACGCCAGACGGCGAACCACGATCAGCGGCGGCAACCGCTGAAATAAAAAGAAAGAACACAGAACAATGATAAGCACACTCGAAACCATCGGATCGCTTAACCTCGATCCCGTCACCGCCGAACACGGTGCAACAACGGTCAGCAATCGCTATGGGTTCATCTCGACCCAGACGTTGCTGAATAACCTTGCAACCGAAGGATTCACCCCGCGCGCCGTGCAGGTCGCTCGCGTGAACAAGCAGGAACGTCAAGGCTTTCAAAAGCACATCGTTCGCTTGCAGCACCGCGACATGATGCCGATGCAGCTAAATGAGTTTCGGCCCGAAATCGTGCTGGTCAATTCGCACGATGCCAGCACGAGCCTCAAGCTGATGCTCGGTATGTTCCGCCTCGTTTGCACAAACGGCCTCGTCATTGGCGAGTCCGTCTTCTGCCATCGCTTCATTCACCGCGACATTAACGTCGAGAGCGTGAACGCGGCGGCGGTTAGCCTTACGCAAATGCTGCCGCAGCTTGAAGAGCGTGTAAGCGCAATGAAGGCCCACGCGATGACCCCGGCAGAGACGGATCGCTTCAATAAGCAAGCCGCCCTGCTTCGCTGGGATGACGAGCAGAAAGCCGCGCAAGCCGCTTACTATCTGGGCCGTGGCCGCAGATACGAAGACGGGCAAGACAACCTGTGGCACGCTTACAATCGTGTGCAGGAAAACATCATCAAAGGACGGCGCGGCAGTATTCGCAGGATTACAAGCGCGGCCAAGGATGTCGAAATCAACCGCGACCTCTGGAACCTCGCGGCGGGATTCCTCAACTAAGCAAGCACAGGCGGGGAGTCCGATCCTCCCCGCCGCCTTACTGCAATGAACATCTACGCCATCCATCAAACCGCCGCCACCTTCAACGCCAGCAACGACTACGATCTTGCCGCCGCGCTGAAGCTCACGGAAGTCCTCATCAGCCACGTTCACACCGTGCAACTGGCTCGCATCAAAGCCGCCGATCCGCAACTTGAGTTGCCTATCGGCTTAGACGAGGAGGCGGCATGACCTTCACCGAACAAACAGGCTTTCGCCGTAGCGGGCCGAATGCCATCTGCCAAGACCACGAAGCCCTGCTCGCCGTGCGCGAGTTTACCTTTGATTTGCAGGACGAAGATTTCGTCCGGTATTTTGAAGATCGCACCGGGGTTCGCATCACATGGTCGCCGCGCTGCGACTACGAGTTCCCCTTCGCCTGCTCCGACAAGGAATGGCAGCAAGTCTGCCGCGACATCATGGCAGACGAGGACACGCCGACCCGCATCCTGCGCGGCAAGCTGGAAGATGCGTGGGAGCTATGGCAGGCCGAGCTTGAGCGCGAGCGCGGCACACGCAAGGTCGAGCGGATGCGCGGCATCTTCCCGACCCGCGCGGTCAAGGCCACCAAGGCGGAAGCCGAGGCCGTTGCCCTTGCCGACCGCATGGAGCCGACGAACCTTGTGTTTGCCGAGTTCGACCGAGACGAGTATATCGTAACCGCCAGCCCCTACGCAGTATGAGCAAATCCACCGACATCAGCAAAGCCGCCGCCGCTCTTGGCCGCAAGGGCGGGGCGGCAGGCACAGGCAAGGCCAAGGCTCGCAGCAAGGCTCATTACTCCGCAGCGGGGAAAAAAAGCGGCGAGGTTCGCCGCCTCCGGGCGCTCCAGCGCAAGGGTAATAGCTAACGCGATTGCTCGCGAGCAAACACGCAGCAAAGAAAAAACGCACATGAATGTGTTTCAACGCCTTGCGGTTATCGCAATCGTATTCTCATGACCATCGCCCGCCTTAACGAAATTCAAGCCGCATGGATGGGCCTTTCGGGCAACGCACCGGAGGCAGATCAACGGCGGGTCTATGCCCTCATGCGCGAGTTGCCCCGCAGCTACATCAGCATCGACGCCAGCACGGGCGAGGCGGTGCCGATGATTCACGGCCAACCAACGTCGATCCCGCTGCCGCTGGAATACATCAAGCAGACGCACCCCGACTTGGCCGCGTTGGGCTTTGCGTGGCGCGCACCGGAATGGGTCGCCATTTGACGGATTCTTGACTTGTGGTAATCTCCGCGTCATGAGCCTACGTGCCGCCCGGAGTCGTGATAACCCACGACTCCAAACACGCTGACCCCGCTGACTACAACGAAGCATCCTGCGGCCCCGAACTACCACACGATACCGCCGAGGATGTTTTCCTCGACGCACGGCTTCGCGTCCCGCCACCGCCTTCGCTTGCCGCGCAAGTCGCGTTGCTAAATTGGTGGTCGCTGGAGGTCTTTCGCGCTTTCTGGAAGGACTACGAATCGCAAGAGGGCGGCGGTCATTCCAGCCGCACCTTCGGGGATGAGGCGGCGATCCGCCTGCTGCAAGCGTTGACCAACTCGCAGACACGGCAGACCGCGATGAAGGCGGAATGTTACTTGGCCGTCATCAACCGCAAACCGGAAAGCCAGACCGAGATTGCCAAAAAATACGGTGTGACCCGTGCTGCCGTCTCCAAGGTCATCGTTTCGATCAAGGACGATCTGCAACTTCCCACCGCGCGGCACATGAAGAGTGACACCGCCCGCGAGTCATACCGCGAAAGGGCTTTGCGGATTCACCAAATACGAAAAGACAAATTATGCAAAACACCGACGAACTCATTGTTCAACAAATTCTGGAACTCGATGTCCAGCAACTTGAAACCGCCGATGCCTGCGCCGAGCAACTAAAGCTCTCCGCCGCAGAGGCAAACAAGATGGCCGCTTCGGCGGTCGGCTACGGCCAGATGGCGATTCGCTACGCGCTAAAGTCGGGCGCTATTATGAATCGCGCTAAAGATATTATTCCGCACGGGGAGTTTATACCTTGGCTGCAAACGCAGGCCGAGCGCATGGAAATTACTGAGCGCACCGCTCAAAAATGGATGAAGCTGGCAAAAACGAACAACGGTTCGGATTTGATGGACGCTCATGACATCAAGACCATCACGGACGCCTATCGCGCCGCTGGCATCCTGCCCGAACCGGAGCCGAAGCAGGACGGAGGCGAAAGCGAGAAGGACAAGCCGCCCTTCACGCTGTCCTTCAAGTCGCAATACCATCATCCAAGCGAATGGAGCCGCGATGCAGCGCGAGATTTTCTCTACGAGTTCGACCGCTTGGCAAAACTGGCAATGCAACTCAAGACGGAGTTTGGCTTGTGAGCATTGAGCAATGGTCGTGCTTCTGGTTCGGCATGATGCTCGGCGTCATTCTTACGTCTGAAAAACTGAAAAGCTGGCTTTTCCAATGAGCGACACACCACTGACCGACAAAGCAGTTCTTGAAAGCATAGAAGCCGTTGTTCGCTTTGGGATAAAGGGCGGCGAGGCTGTCGTAGAGCAACAACTCGTAACAGCTAATTTTGCCCGCAAGCTGGAACGCGACATTTATGAGGCAGAGCGAGAAATCAAAGACCTAACCATCCGCGCGCAGTTAGCAGAAAAAGAGCGCAACGAGGCATTGGCTCAAATGTGCGAATTGTGCGGTCGCTTGAGTAATATCGCTGAAGACGCCGAGGCATGGCTGAACAGCGAAAACGACTTGCCATCTGTCGAAATGATTAAGGCCATCAGAGACTACGCAAAGGAATCTATCAAATGAACGACCAACCGCGCGGATCAATGACCATCCCGGTGCTGCTCTTTTGCTTTGCTGCCTTGGGATTTGTTTGGAGCGTCGAGGCGACTTGCAAGGTGATCATGCGATTGCTTGGGATGTAGCGATGGACAACAAGAAAGACGCAATCGAAGAACCAAAGCCAAAACGCGACTACGGCTGGGAGTGTCCGCGCTGCGGAAGGATTCATGCGCCTTGGTATCCAGCTTGCAACTGCGCCCCAAGCTGGAGCGCGATTAACTCCACGAAGTTTGAAATATCGCATCCAATAGGCCCGACCACAGGAGACCCATATCCTCCTACTACTTGGTCAAGCGCCTATGAGTCTTTTGGAACTTTGACTGCAACGGGCGAACCCTCACGCGATGCAGAGCGCCGATCTTCTAAGTCGGGGACGCTGGCTCGATCAACGTGAGTGCGTTGTGGTCAAAACTAAAGGTTCCGCTGCGCTGATAAAAGCCCTCGCGGCTTTTCGCAAGATAGGCGCGGCGGTCTGCGATTCTGAGACGCGGCTCGTCTGCGGGGTAGGAATAACGCATGGGGGTCACGGCGCAAGCTGTGGCCCCTTCCTTTGACAGACTTACAAAAGCATGGCGCGTTCCGACTTTTACGGCTTACCCGTTGCGACTCTTGAGGAGTTGCGCGACGAGTATGTTGCCGCGATCAAGGCCGTTGCCACTAACGGCGTCAGCTATTCCATCGGCGGTCGCAGCCTGTCCCGCGCCAATCTGACTGAGATGCGGAACACGCTTGGCGACATTCAAGCCGCGTTGACCCGCGCCTCTGGCACTCGCCGCCGCACNCTTTACGCTGACTTCTCTGGCGTCCGCTCATGAATCTGATCGACCAGACTATTGCCCTATTTAGCCCCCGCACGGCCCTGCGCCGGGAGGTTGCACGACAAAAGCTGACTGTCTTCGGACGATTCGACGCAGCCAAAGTCACACGCGCCCGCCCGCAGCCGCGCCACAATATGCCCGCCGAGGAAATCGGGGGGACCACCGAGCGCATCCGGTTAATGAATCGGGCGCGCGACTTGGACGATAACTTCTCGACCGTCAGAGCAATCTTGACGCATTTCGTCGTTCATGTGGCGGGCAGCTTGGCCTACCAAGCACGCACCGGGGACTCAGCCCTCGACCAAGACGTTGAGGCGTATCTGAATCGCTGGTTCACCGATTGCGACATCACCGGACGGCACTCGCTCCTTTGCCTTACGCAACTGGTCTTTCGCTCGGTCATGGTGGACGGAGATTGCGGGGTCATCATCGTGCGCGATGGCGATGACCTCAAACTTCAGACCGTAACCGCCGACCGCATCGGCAGAGACATCGACCTCGACCTCAACGACACGGCCTACATCGGCGGCGTGCTGATCGACCCGCGCGGGCGTCCGGTCAAATATCGCGTATATACCCGCGACCGCTCCGGGCGCTATCTGCAATTTGAGGAAATCGACGCGGAGAACTTCTGTCACGTTTCCAACTTTACCCGCACCGACGAATATCGGGGCCGCTCGGTCCTCGCTCCGATCCTTAATGACGCGCAAGACGTTGCCGACCTTATCGACTACGAGAAATTGGCGGCGAGATGGGCCAGCGCGCAGGCGGGAATCATCACCACGGAATACGGGGCCGATGAAGAAATGGCCTCCGTCCTGCGCGGCGAGCGCGACCAATTCGGCAACGACATCAAACTAACCGCTTTGGAACCGGGGCGCATCAACTACCTCAACACCGGGGAGCAGATGCAAGTATTCAGCAACAGCAACCGCCCCGCGCAAGCCTTCGCCAACTTCGTCCGCTA
>JGI24766J26685_10000478_pt1 | contig 11448 bp, 7 predicted proteins | sample SanBayMetagenome_FD_26685 | JGI IMG/M metagenome (IMG submission 26685)
ATCAAATCTTGAGAAAAAAACCCTTATTAGTAGTTGCTACAAAATGTTACATTGCATTGGAACTTCGAAGTCATGAAGTAAAAGAGGGGGACTTGAATGAGATTGAAAATGCCCCAAATCGACCATGCTTTACTGAAATTTATGCAGAATTTATTCAATTATTTCATTGAAATGTTAACTTTCTCTTCTCTTTATGAACATTTTGATAGCGATTTGAGGCGGCGCCTCAGCTCTCACAAGAATGCTAACGAAATTTTGGATAGTGTCCTGCCGCCTACATCAAAAATTAATTTGAGCCGCACTATATTCATAGAAAAATTGGCATTTTCACCGAGTTTTGTAGAGCATCATGACCCATAGGCTCATAAAAAATTACATCGAGGCATATAATTATGGGCTAATTATAGTGTATACGAGCACTCATCTCTAAAATTCCAGTTTTATATGGTCATTCGTGGAAAGAGGACTGGATTCATACGGGGGAACGTTTCCTACACATATGAGCTAGTGTATGTTCTGTCTAGCATTGTCAGATTGTCAAGTTCTGATACAAATGCCATGTGACTTTCCTTATCTTTTCCAACAAGCTTCAATCCATGGATTTGAGAAGCCACTTCAGCTGTGAGGGATTTCTTTCCATATGCTTGATGTAACTTCCTTATAATGTTACTGTAAGCAGTTTCATTAGAATACAGAGCTGTATTATCCAAGTTGAGAGCAAATCTTGCATTTCCTTTGATTGCTCCAATCAGATGTTGTAACTTGATATATTCAGGCATCATGTAGTCTGGATAAAGATGTACTCTGTTCTTGAAAATCTTCCGCCAAAGCTGGATCCCCCCCTTATCATTTTCAAAAATAGGGGGAAATTCGAGATGAACCTAATTTTAGAAAATGTTTATAATGAGCATTTAAAGTATCTTTTTCTCTACAAGAATATGTGGGCATCAAGACGATCGAAGGTGCCGTTAGTGATTGTAGGAGGAAAAACGACAAATTTTATATAATAAAATTTGGTTTCCCCGCTACCAAGTTCTCAAGTTACACTCCTACCGAAACTGCCTAAAAATGATCACTTCCATACATGCATATACCTTATATGAGTATATACTATACATACTACCAACACATTCCTGGGAAACTAGGATGAACACGGAATATAGCTGGATATGTGCTAGACATGACTGCTGGTCCCATTGGAGACGAGCGAGATATTCCATTTTTCACCGCCAATCTCCGAATTGAAGAATTTTTCAGAGCAGTCGCTTTTGAAAGTACCAAAAGTCGGCATTTTTCAACTGAGGTTTTCATTTCAATTTATTAATTGAGGATTTGACCCGACTAATGCTATATAGCTCTGTGAATTAATGTTATTTTGAACAAACGTTTAGCCATTCAATGTCTCAAGCAGATGTATAGTGCATATATAACATACGCCAATATGACTGAAACTTCTTAGTCCTAGGACCAATCATTATGCCATCATTACTCGTAGTCCATGAAAACAGCCAACTATTCGAACAGTTTCCACACATAGTCAAATTATCAAATGTTGGAACAACTCAAAACTGAAATAGATGAATGTTGGAGGCGTCACGTCGATTTTTATCCGTTCATTCCAATCGTTGAATAGCGTGGAACCGTCGCGAAGTGAAACTCGACGGAACTAGGCCATTCAGCTAGCGGAATCGAACATCTCAAAAAGGAACAGCATTCAGCTTTCAGCATGCCGGCGAAATCAGTTCTAAACCATGGAGATGGACATTACTCCGGATATGCATTCAAAGAAAATTCGTCCCGATTATGTCCACCCGGTGGCTGGATTTAGCATGATGGGGAAGTCAGAAGAGCCAGTGGCGCCGAGTTGAGTCCCGCGTTGTGGATTGGCGCCTTTGGCGGTAGTCAGCCTTGGTTCATCGACTGTCAAGAGGGATGTGATTTTGATGGTTATCGCAAACGATCACAAGGCCTTGACAGTGACGACCCAGCAGGCCCCCGAAGATCCTTCCGCGTCCGCCGCCTATGATGGCAATGCAATGATGTGAAGTTTTTAGTTGAAATGACTCAAAATTTAGAGATGTTGACTCTGCAACTAACACTATAATATTTTGCGCCTAATATTTGCGTTGATAAACATATAAAAGTATCCAGTAACCCGAGAAAAATCACAAGAAATAATAAATAATGAAGCAATCTGCTTCATCGAACATGAATGTTTGAATGTGTGACTTTACATGGTTTACAAATTTTGTTATACCTCATAATAAAAAAATCAAATTCCCACAGGTACAGTCCGGTATGGCATTTTCACTGTTCATCCTGCTTCTCCCTAGCTGCTCGTCTGCATATACCATACTCTTACTTCTTATCTCACAACGAAGTCCTGGATTCATAGAACTCTTGAACCATCTGGAATGATATAAAAATTGAATCTGTGTGGTTATAATTATGGTACCAGTACCGTAGTACGCCATTCTCCTTTTATGTTAGAAAAATTTTATTTGACCCGAGGTAACGAAAAAAAAGTATCATTTGGAAACCATGCAGAGTGATAACATGAAGACCCTAGTAGATCATTGGAGAAAGCATAAATCTAAGTTTTCTGAAAAACTATTAAATCAACTTGTCTTGAAACATGAATTACCACAATTTAAATAATTTATAGCATTTGGAATTCAACTATATCTTATATTCATGTAATGTATGGTTCATAGACTCAAACGAGATTTTGAATTTATCATAGAAACCGTTCCTTTTTTGGCTTCACTATAATATTCAGATGCGGTATTGAATATGCACGTACAAATTTGGAAAAGAAATGAAAAAATCATAATGTCTTCCAGCAAAAGTGAGAAAATTATAAACTGTCTAACTTATCAGCCGCGCGCTTAGAATGATGTATCTACCGTAACAACTAATAATGCCGGAACGAAGGCCAATCCCAAGATCCCAGTACAGTACTCTTCCCAACCCGTTTGGGTAAAAAGTCATCAGCACTGGATTGTAGATGACTAAGATGAGTACGGAAGAGGGCTTTCGCTATACTGTATCCACCTAACCGTACATCTGACCTCGTCGACTCGAATCGACTGGCCGAGCTAGCGATAGCAGCGAGCTGGAAATCTCCGCACTGAAGTCTACCATAAGCAAACGGATTGACTCTTCCCTCATTCCGCGAGGTGCCCGGACCCGCGGCGTAAAAGTCGTTTAGCATTTATCAGGATGAAACTGCTTAGTTTTGAAATTTGTGATTTTTATTCCGGAAAAATGAACGTACAGTAATTTGGCGTTCTAAAAAAATTCAAAATTCAAATTCCGTGTTGGGAAGATCCCAATTTGTCCTAATGCCAATTTGTCCTTCGCCGATTCGCCCTACTGCCAATGGACCCTAGTCAGATGTCGCGAAACCCCTTGAACTTGGTATCAATCGACAGGTAGTGACGAAATATGCCCAGAAGTCGAGGGAAGCTTTGTTCGCCCACGCGCCGTCCAAAAATCGACGGAAAAAAAGTGTCAATCGAAAGGGGGGATACATTTTACGGGGAGATTCAACATTTTGAGGTCCAAATCGAATTGGTTCAAGAAAAATGGTCATTTTTAGCACCCGAATCAAAAATGCGGATGACGTCACTGCGTTTGAACGATGCGCCTACTTTTTTTTGCAAGCGCACGCGCAAGCTCAAGTTTGGGAGATTTCCCATAAATAGAATTTTTCATCAAAGTTAGAGAAGTAATTTTTTAAGCAGAGTTTCTCATCGGAATTATTCAAGATTTATTGGATAAAAAAGAGGAACCCGAAGCATTTAGCACAATTCGGTACAACGAACATCAAGTTCCCATGATCATCAGAACCTCTACCACAGGACGAGCCTTTCAACAGAGGTTATTTCTGTACATCTGCGGTCTATACAATTTTTGTTTTGTTTTTATTGTTTATTATTTTTAACTAGTGAATTTCTTAGGTAAGATAAAATGAAAGGAACCAGCTCTGAATTTATATCACACCCTACAAAGTGATATCATTTTTCTCCATTAGATCATTATACGCTTTTTTAGCAATAACATTTTTTTAAATGTAGATGGGCTGATATTTATGATCATAATTTCATCGCAGTAAGATTTAATTACATTCAAAACTTGAAATTCATAATACAGTATTGTCTTAATTCCCAAGTTTCAACTTACTTCTGAAATCAAATTCGTTACTATTGTGATGTTCATTACACTTCGTTTAGCTCACGACCTGCTATCTTGTTTGAACAATGGATTTTTTTTAGCCTCCATGCAAACGAAATGATATGCCGTACCAGCAATAAATGGATGGAAACAAACTATGTAGAATAATAGCCTTGAATACATGATCCCATGAAAATGAAGTGATGGTTGGATTTTAGAACCAATTTGGCTTTTCATCTTGCATTTTCTTATTAAAATTTCAAACACATACATAGAAGCCAATTTTGATTTTTATTATTACATTATTTTTTTCTACGGATTTGAGTTACCTTTGGGACCAGAAAAAAATCTATGAATACAGGATGCTTACAAAGCTGATAGAAGCAGATGTCCATTCAATCTAAGTTTTCATGAAAGTGGCCACAGATGCAAATTTCTGAAAAAGTGCAACTGAAAATAATTTCGCTTCAACTGCCGTGTAACCAACCTTCCTTCATGAATTTATTTTCCCTTTGAAAAGACGGTCTGAATTTTGAACAATCCCTATAACATTAAATGCAAAATAAGCTCTGAAATCTGAGCTTCACATTATTTTTTAGGAGACATGACATTTGAGTTTCATCAGCCTATATTCATTTGTTTGAAAAAATATGACAAAATTAGAACATCTTTTTATTCTGTTTATATTGTGAAAAGGAGTGTTTCGATATACCGGTAATGTTTCATTATTATTTTAAAATGTGTGAGGAATTCAACTTGCATGTTCCCGATTAAAAATTGTAACTTTTGGAGTCCGTAGTCCTTTGAGTTCTTTCTCATGTTGGAACATGTTCATTTTTGTAATATGAGGTAAGAAATCGAATGATCCATAGCAATCACATGTTCGAATTTTCACAACACTCCAGATATAGGGAGATTCGGTATACTTTCTTTCCTTGAATGAGGAAAATTTATTGAATTTTCATTCAATTCTGATTTCAAATGATATTTCTTTGGATCTCGAAACACTGCTGAAAAAGATTTGTCCTTAATTTTTTGAAAATATCAGTAACTGATATCATTTTCAATACAAATATTGCTTGGAGCCGGAGCCGAAATTATTTTTTGATGTGAGCCGGAGCCGTAAAAAAATATGGCGGCTCCACAACACTGAGTCTACCTCCCAGTTTTGAAGTAGGACCAAGGGTTGTATTTGGCGCCATTCGGCAAGCAATGAGGTAGAAACGCAGGTTACTAATGAGGTAGTAACATGAAAGGTTGGGATGAGGTAGTAACCACACATGAGTGACATGACCTGACCCCCCGTGACCTCCCCGGATCCATCCAAAAAATGGAATCGTGAGCGTACGTGTTGGATTCTATAGTTGAAAAAATGAGAGCCCCATGATGATGATATAATTATTGAATGAGAGCCCCATGATGATATAATTAATTAAATGAATTTTACAAGATGAGACGAATAATGGGTTCTGAATGATAAATGAATAGAATATAATGGGCATGCAAGATGAATGAATGAATGAATGTAGACGCGCCAAATTTTTGAAAATAAGAAATCTTCATTGCTCAAAATAAAAAAAGGCATCCAAATAAAGCCCAGCGCAAGAACCAAATCGAATATACAAGTGTATTTTTTCGAACCAGCCTCATTGAAGACATAGCGGCAATGACCATATGAATGGGACTTTCGTTATGCCTGTCAACTGATAAATCTTAATTTACACCAAGAAAGAGCCGCCTTTTGTTCAATTTTGCGGGAGTTGAAGGTCAGATAAGGGTTCTCCGAAGTCCAGGCGTGAGGAAGCAGCAGAATGCCTGCGGAGATGGAGATAAAAGAAATCAAATGTGAGTATAGAAATTAATGTAATTGTCACTTATTTAGCTGTAATAATGTACATGAAGTCCTATATATATATATACAGTACATTTTTGAATGATGAATCGAGGTAGTAATTTTGTAGTAATCTAATAAATCGCATATTAGTGTTTCAATATGAATTAGGTAGAATTTGGGTAGTATGTTTTATTGAAGATATATTTGACGTACTATGTTTTATAAAAGATATTTATAACGTATACTGCTGAAATATTTAAACATATTTTAGGCTATACAAATCAACAAAATTGGTGCGAAACACAGAAACAATATATTATATTTCACTGGAATTCTTAATGTACGAAATAAATTAGAAAAGGACTGAATTTAAGAATAGAGTTGAAAGTATATAAAAGAAGCTTACGGATTAAGGCATTCGTAATTCTCACTTATTGAATTCTGAATTTGAGTTAAATGGAATCAAAGCAACTATTTTTATTATGAAAAGTTTCGGACAAAATTGAAAGAAGTTTTGGAATATCCTAATGAACGTTATTTAAATAAATTGCATTTATTTTTGAAATGAAATTTATTTGATTTTCACAGAATCGTCTCACCTGCTCATCAATCCCGTATATCGGACAAAATCAGAAGCAGAAGGTCTTTGTTTTTCTCCCAGAGTCGCACTGGATCAGCGTTGAAGGTATATTTGGAGACGTTGCTGCCTGCTGCTGTCCACCGTTGGCATGTAAATGAACTTCATCTTCAGCCTCCTCGGTCGACATGACAAGTAATGGAAAAATCCGTTTTCCTGTGAATGATGTATATTTGTGTGACTTATTAAAGATTTGATGTATGTCTTTCATGTGACTGAAATGTTTGAATTATTAATAATTAACAGCTTGGGTCTCATTTGTCTTTAGAATTTGGCGAGAAATGAATTTAATTTTTTGATGAATGTATGAGGTGGTAATTCGGTAGGAATATCATCGATATGTCCATTGTCATCAAATATAAGTATGTAGAATAAAGCTAGTAACAGCTCGTGTCGATTTATGATAAAAAAGTATGTATTATAATATTTGAATGTGTACATTTTTGTATTTTAGAAGGAGCACGAAATAAACATTCAGTCTTCTGGTAAAATGAAACGTTTCTTGACTTTCTTTAATTTTTTTGAACCCAATTCAAAGTATATAATAAGTAAGAACTTTTGATACCTATGAAGTGCAATGCTTTGAGGGGAAAAGTGCAATGCTTTGAGGAGAAAATATATGAATGGGAAATGAGAAGTTGAAGAAAAGCCATCTACTAACTTGATTCCATAAAAACGGATAATGGTTTGGTTTCAGTACAAGTCCGTTCCTGTTGGCGCTTTCCTCACGTTTGTCTAAGATGAATAGGTCTTGGAACACTTCCCTTTCATAGGTTATCTGTTGATCATCAAAAATAAAAATAATTAATCAATAATCATGTGCCAATTTGAGGGAGTCCATAATTGATTTAATAGTAACCGTAGACATCATTCTAAAGCTTCAGAGCTTATACTTTGCATTTGTTATCGTAAAACTTGAATGAAAGAAAATGTTTTTGTGAAGTATATGATACATCAATTATTTTTGCAAATTAACACTACGCACGTTCGCATCAATTTTTTCATTATTGAATCCCGTTTTCAAACCTCATTGATGATGACTTTCTCGCCGAGGTTGTCTGCCAAGGTGAAAAATATTTCAACTGGATCTTTGTCAGCACCCTCGGAAAAGGTAAACTCACGGCATTTGAAAGGCATACTCTTTGTACGAAATACTTTGAATGACCTGTATATATAGCCTGTTGGAGAAAGGAGTGCAGCACCATGAATGCAATGTTCTATTTTTAGTGAGTTTAAGGTCCGACGAATAATAATTAAGCGACAAATTCAGGTCTTACCGCAAAATTTAATTCAACAATGATACGTCTTGAAATGGAGTACAATTTACAAGAGAATATGAAATGTTCATCAGTAAAATAACGCGTTAGTGGAATGAAGCATCATATAAAATTGTTCCTAAAATACTGATTTGAATACTGACATAGAGTAGCACAAAAATGTTGAGTTAAATACAATTTTTGTCATTTCTATAATTAGGTTCAGATTGAAGACCTGTCGCAGTGACACATGAGCAGCAGCTGACGCCGTAAAAACTCTCCCCTTCACATCGGTGTACATCGATCAGTGCGTCATATCTGAAATAAACCCACATATATAAAATTGTATAGTAGCACCGCATCGATTTTATGTTGCAAACGAATCGAAAAGTAATTTCGCTGTAATCCGATTGATAACATATTAGTTTTNCTATAGGAAGTATAGGTACAAGTTTTTTGTTATACAGGGTGGCCCAAAAAAAAATTACCCTGTCTTTCGAATGCAAATATCTCACGAAAAGTTCAAGCTATCGCAGTGAAAAAGCAACCAAATCAAAGATCATTCAATTCTCTTTCGAATGATGTGTAATTTTATGACCATGCGAGCCATAGAAATAGTCGAAATGGCCTTCCGAAAAAAATCGACCCTCAAAAAAATGTTTCAAAGGTGGTTCAATTGAGTATTTCTCGTGAATGGTTGGAGGTAATAAAGTGAAAAAATTACGAAACGAAAGCTCATTCAATTTCCTTTCAAATGATGTATAGTTTGATGGCCACCCGAGTCCGAGAAATGGTCGAAATAGCCTTCTGAATATAATCGACCCCGCCCCAAAAAGGTTCCAGGCCCTGTTATGAATAATGCATCCGGAGACTTTTTGGGTCGATTATATTCGGAAGGCCATTTCGACCATTTCTCGGACTCAGATGGCCATGCAACCATACATCATTCGAAAGAGAATTGAATGAGCTTTCATTTGGTTATATTTTGACTTCGATAGCTCCAACTGTTCATGAGAAATAGCCGCTTTGAATGTGGTTCACTGCTGACCACTTTTTTGGGGTGTCAACTTTTTTCGAGAGGCCATTTCGACCATTTCTATGGCTTGGATGACCATAAAACCATTTACATCATTCGAAAGAAAATGAAATGAACTTTAATTTGACGGCTTTTTCATTATTTTAGCTTCAACGGTTCGCGAGAAATCGCCGATTGAAAATAATTATCATTTATGCATATTGTAGTGCTTCATGCATCTGACAACTTTTTTTGGTGGGTCGACTTTTTTCGGAAGGCCATTTCGACCATTTTTATTGCTCGCATGGTCATGAAGGTATACGTCAGTAGAAAGGAAATTGAATGGACTTTGATTTAGTTGCCTTATCATTTCCATAGCCTTGATAGTTCGCGAGATATCGGGGATTGAAACGTAGGGTAATTTTTTTCTGGGCCACCCTGTATATGCCTCCTTTATTACGTGCGAAAACCTGTTTCAAAAAAAATTTTCAAATACGGTATAAAAGCATCATATACAAAACACTAAATGTCATATGTACGTATCCTGTCATGATATAACCAAAATTGGCAGGCAATCTTCAAACAAGCGCAGTTTTCAAATGTCTTGGAAATTTTGAGACCATATTATATATTTACTGATTTACAGTCATTATATATAATAAATTAAAACTCTATAGTGAATAAGTAAAACGTGATTTCATAATCATTCACTATACCAATCATGAATATTGGAAAAGTTTGGAATGATATAATATTAATGCATTGAAGAATAAATAATGAATTCATCAATGTATTCTATATAATGACTGTGGAATAACACAAATCATGAATTTGTTATACTGTACATGCCTTTTGGACGGGAATCCTGAATGAGAGTGGTCCTCCAAGTTTCATTTTTTGGGACGAAGGAAAGCTTCAGGGTTTGCCAGCAATTTCTGGGGGAAAATTCATGTTTTACATTATTTGCCTTACGGGAATACTCTTCATTGGGCGATTCATTTTGTACTCACGTTTGTCACACATTTGCAGCGTCCTCGCACCAAAATTAAAACGTCATACTCCGTTCCAGATGTCATTCGGTGCTCCACTGCTTCGCTGTTACCCCCAATTGCAATTGGTCCGTCGTCTCCTGGTCTTCCGGAATCTCGCAATTCTTCCTTTGATCGAATGACTGCCTTCGCCAGACTCAAGGGACGCAGCTGTTATGAAAAATTTTTTTCATTTCAATGGGGTTAATTCAAATGTGTCGTATCAGGTCGAATGAGACCTCTATCGATAGATCTCGGCGAGCTGAACTCTGTGTAAAAATAGAAGACCCAGATGTCAAGCGGTTCCCGAGATATGGCTTGTCAAAGTCGCGAGGACAGCAAACCATGGCGGAAGATAGGGGAAAATTCAACTGGGAAAAAACAGTGACCCCAGTTGGCAGCTTTCCGGTTCGAATTCCAGGTCAAAAAAATTTCTACTGATTGAGCATGCCAAAACACCCCCATAAACCAAATTTCATCTTCCAAACATGTTTGGATCTTGAGAAATAAAATACCAAAGATTTGCCTATCATTTGTTTGGGCGAAAGTATTTCCCATACAAATGATATAGGCAAATCTTGGGAATTTTATTTCTCAACAAGCAAACATGTTTGGAAGATGAAATTTGGTTTGTGGGGGCCTTTTGGCGTGCCCAATCAGTAGAAACTTTTTTGACTTAGAATTCGAACCGGAAAGCTGCCAACTGGGGTCACTGCTTTTTCCCAGTTGAATTTCCCCCTATCTTCCGCCATGGTTCGCTGTCCTCGCGACTTTGACAAGCCATATCTCGGAAACCGCTTGACATCTGGGTCTGCCATTTTTGCACAGAGTTCAACTCGCCGAGATCTATCGTTAGAGGTCTCATTCGACCTGATACGACATATTTGAATTAACCGCATCGGTTCATTCCTATTCTGAACGTAATAATTTCAGTGAACGTATTTTAAGTTTCATAACTCACCGACGCAAAATTCCCAAAACTTGGTTTCTGACTGTTTGGGTCGTACAGATCCTTTCCGGAAACGCTGCAGAGCACGCTATCGCTCCCGCCGTTGGACACGAAGGAAACGCCAAAGGTGTTGAACGGATTTCTCAAATATTCAATGTTTTCCTTATTTATCTTATCGCATTTGTTGCACGCGAATCTTGGTTGAAACTTGACCTCCAACCATAACTTTATTAGTTCTTTTTGATCAAGTTCAAAATTTGATAGGGACATATTCCCTACTTTCACCTCTGTTTGGGAAGATAATAATTATTTCTATATTGTATTATTGCAAGAAGAATTTTTCAGTTCCGTCAGTCAAATTGATACACAGAAAGTTTCAATTTTCAAATGAAAAGTTTTTTATGCAGCTTCCTTTCAAATTGGAGTCTACAACTTTTTATGAACCCTTTTTTACGAAACCCAAATGAGAGTTAAAAAAAAATGGTTATGAAATTGCCAATTTTTAAAGTCAAAGATCTTCTTATTTATCATTTTCATCGGATTCCCTCCATCG
>JGI24766J26685_10000479_pt1 | contig 11427 bp, 8 predicted proteins | sample SanBayMetagenome_FD_26685 | JGI IMG/M metagenome (IMG submission 26685)
AAACCACCTGGACCGATACCCGGACGTGGCCTCCTACCGCGCGGCCAAGCTGCGCATTTTCGACCGCCAAACGGCGGAAGATTATGCCGTGGTCAACGTGCGTTCGGAGTTGCCGACCCTGCGCGCGCGGCGTGTCACCTTCACCGCCGCGCGCGCGGTCGAGGCGGACTTCACCCTAAGCGCGGGCGACGTGATCATGCACCGCGGCACGCCGGTCATGGCCATGTCGGAAACACGGCTGCGCGGACCGCACAACGCGGAAAATCTTATGGCTGCGCTCGGTGCCGGGCTTTGTCTCGGTCTCGATCTCTCCTCGATGATCCCCGCCGCGCGCTCCTACGCGCCGCCCGCCCACCGTTGCGAGTTTGTGCGGGAGTTGGACGGCGTGACGTGGATCAACGATTCCAAGTCGACCAATCTCGATGCGCTCGAGCAAGCGTTGCGCGGACAGACCGGCGGAGTTGTCCTCATCGCCGGCGGCAAAAACAAAGGCTTCGACTTCGCACCCGTTGCGGATCTGGTGAAAGAACGCGCCCACGATGCCGTCCTCATCGGCGAGATGCGCGAATCCATCGTGAGCGACTGGTCCGGGGGCGCCGCCGCATGCCATGCGGTTGATTCCCTCGAAGCCGCCGTCGCTCTGGCCCGCGAGCTGGCCCGGAACGGTGACACCGTCCTCTTTTCGCCGGGCACTTCGTCCTTCGACATGTTCCGCAGCTACGAAGAGCGCGGCGAAATGTTCAAGAATCTCACCCACCAACTCCAACCCCGATAAACCAACACATGAAAATACCACTGTTCAGCAAACTGACCGCGAAATCCCGCGGCCGCAAAGTTGTCCGCGCCTCCGCCGCGCGGGCCGCGCGCGGCCATGACGACGACTACTACGAAATGGAACCGAACATGAAGCTCTCCCACGCCTTCATGGTCGTGCTCATTCTCCACATCGTGGCCGTCGGCGGAATCTACGCCTTCAACCACATCAACGCGCGCAAGAGCAGCGGGCCGAATCTGCTTTCGAACATCTCGGAGCGCATTGCCCAAGCAGCCGGAGGCAGCAGCACNGCGTCCGCNGCAACCCCTGCGGTTTCCGCCGCGCCCGTGCGCCAACCGGAGGATGCGGACGAACCCCTTCCGATGGTGACCAGCGACTCCGCCACCGCGGGGACATTGGTGCAGGCTGCCGCCGCGCCCGCTCCGGTCATGAACGCGACCAAGACGGCCGCACCCGCCGCACCCGTGAAGAAAGAGGTTCCCGCGGTCGTGACCAAAGCAGCGGCGCCTGCCGGGGCCGTTCCGGACACCTACAAAGTCGAAAAAGGGGACAACCCTTACAACATCGCGAAAAAGTTCGGCATCAGCTACCAGGAGTTGCTCACGCTGAATGGCATTGACGATCCGACCAAGTTGCAGATCGGCCAGGAACTGAAAGTCCCGAAAAAAGCGAACTGACGGACCCGCCATGCCGCGCCGCACGGCTAACATTCTGATCCTGTCTGTCATGAGCTTGCTGGCCATCGGGGTGGTCATGCTGCTCAGCACGGGCGCGTTCGCCCGCGACAGCCACGGGGACATGTATTACTTCCTCAAGCGGCAAACCATGTGGCTGGTCATCGGTTCGATTGCCATGACGGCAACAGCCTTGGTCGACTACCGCTGGTGGGCGCGGTTGTGGCCGTGGCTCTACGGCGCGGCGGTGGTGCTCCTTCTCCTCTGCTTTATCCCGCCGATCGGCATGAAGATCAACGGCGCATGGCGCTGGATCAACCTCGGGGTGGTGAGTTTCCAGCCGAGCGAAATCGGCAAAGTTGCCGTGCTCGTCTTCCTCGCTTGGTGGTATCATCGCTACGAGGCCGAATCGAAGGAGTTCCTGCGCGGCTTCGTCTATCCGCTTGCGGTGGCCGGATTGATCATGGGCCTCATCGTCCTCGAAGTGGACCTCGGGGCGACCGCGTTGATCGGGGTGACGACTTTGGCCGTGATGTTCGTGGCCGGCACCGGGTTGCGCTGGCTTGTTCCGCTCTTGCTTGCGGGTTTCGCCGGGCTGGCTTTCGCCATCTTCACCATCAAGGAACGCTTGGCGCGGTTTCTCGCCTTCCTTGATCCGGAAAAATTCCGGCTGGAGGAGGGGCTCCAGCAATGGCAGGCCATGTTGGCCTTCGGGGCCGGCGGCATTTCGGGTGTCGGGCTGGGGGAGGGACGGCAGAAAATGCTCTATTTGCCCTATGCACACACCGACTTTATTTTCCCGATGATCGGGGAGGAGCTCGGGTTGCGTTTCACTTTGCTCACGGTCTTTTGCTTTCTGCTCATTTTGCTGGCCGGCGTGCTTATTGCCATGAATGCCAGGGACCGTTTCGGCATGCTGCTCGGATTCGGCATCACCATCATCATCACCCTGCAGGCCGCCATCAACATCGGTGTGACCACATCGCTCTTGCCCAACAAAGGCATGCCGCTTCCTTTCATCAGCTACGGCGGCAGCAACCTCGCCGTGTCGATGATGCTTGTCGGTATCCTTCTCAACATCCACCGCCAGGGACGACGCGTGCCCAAGCCGCGCGTTCGCGCTGTCCCGGCCACCAGCCTCGCGGTCCGCTTCTGATCCCATGAAGTTCGCCATCGCATGCGGGGGAACCGGCGGCCATTTGTTCCCCGGACTGGCGGTGGCCGAAGTTCTGCGCGGGCAGGGCCACGACGTGCTCCTCTTCGTTTCCGAAAAGGAAGTCGACGCGCGCGCGCTGGCCAACCATCCGGATCTGGCCCGCGAAAAACTGCCCTCCATCGGGCTGCCTTCGCTTTTCTCTCCGGCCATGGTCACCTTCCTGCAGCGCTTGCGGGCCAGCGTGAAAAAGTGCGGGCGCGTCTACGACCGCGACCGGCCGGATGCCGTGCTCGGCATGGGCGGCTTCACCAGCATCGCGCCGCTCATCGCTGCCTGGCGCCGCGGGATCCCGGCATACCTGCACGAATCGAANGCCATNCCNGGCAAAGCCAACCGCCTGGCCGCGCGCTTCTGCCGCGCCGTGCTCCTCGGGTTCGGGGAGTGCGCCCGGCATTTCGGACGGCGCCCCACGCGCGTGACCGGCACGCCGATCCGGCGCGAACTGACGCAGAACGTGCCGTCCCGCGAGGACGCGCGGCGCAAACTCGGACTGGTCGCCGACCGCACCACGTTGTTGGTCATGGGCGGAAGCCAAGGCGCGGAAGGCATCAATACCGTTCTGAGCAAGGCCGCTCCGCATCTGGCCGGAGCGGATGTGCAGGTCATCCACCTGGCCGGACAGCGCGGGGTCGATGCGGTGCGCGGAGCCTACGAGTCCGCGGGCCTCCCTTGCGTCGTGTTGCCTTTTTGCGACCGCATGCATGAGGTTTATCCCGCCGCCGATCTGGCCGTGTCGCGGGCCGGGGCGGCCAGCCTTGGGGAGTTGTCTTGGTTCGGTTTGCCCGCCGTCTTGATCCCTTATCCTTACGCCGCGGAGGACCATCAGAGGTTGAATGCCGAAATCTACTCTGCCGACGGAGCTGCCAAGGTGGTGGCAGAGAAGGAGATCACCGCGGAAAATCTGGCCCCGCTCCTGCGCTCTTTGCTGGAATCGGGCGCATCTTTGGAGAGCATGTCGGCCGCAGCCCGGAAGCTGGCCCCGCGCGAAGCGGCGGAGAGGGTGGCTGCAATCATGACGCAATCCGAGCGATGAACACACGGGAACTGTCCACGTTTTTGCACGGCACGCCGCGGAGGATCCACCTCATCGGCGTTGCCGGTTCGGGGATGAGCGGCATCGCCGCGCTTTTGCTCGCGCTCGGCCATCGCGTGAGCGGTTCGGACAAAGTCGACACCGTCGAAGTGAAGCGACTCCAGTCGCTCGGGCTCGACTTCCACACGCCGCAGCGCGCGGAAGACGTGGTCGATGCCGAGTTGGTCGTCTACTCTTCGGCCATCCGCGAGGGCAACGCCGCATTCGACGCCGCGCACCGCCTGGGCAAGCCGCTCGTTCGTCGTGCCGAGGCCTTGGCCGCGCTTATGCTGGGCAAAAAAGGCATCCTCGTCGCGGGCATGCACGGCAAGACAACGGTCTCGGCCATGGCGGCGCACGTCCTGCGCGCGGCCGGCGTTCATCCCTCGCATTACGTCGGTGCGGAAATTCCCATTCTCGGAACCAACGCACGCTGGGATGCGGGCGGCGAATATTTCGTGGCCGAGGGCGACGAGAGTGACGGCACCATCGTTCTTTATCATCCGGAGCACACCATCGTGCTCAACATCGAACCCGAACATCTCGATCACTACGCCGATCTGGCCGCCATCGATGTTGCGTTCGGCGCGTTGCTGGATCAGACAACGGGCAAAATTTTCTACTGCGCGGATGATGCCGGCGCGGTGCGTGTCTGTGCCTCGCGCCCTCAGGCGGTGTCCTACGGGAAGTCAGGCACCTATTCCTACGCCGATTTTCGCAGTGCCGATTTCACCTCGACGTTCAGTTTCCGGCGCGACGGCAAGGAACTCGTCCGCACCACGCTCAATGTCCCCGGGGAGCACAATGCGCTCAATGCCACGGCCGTCCTTGCCTTGGCCGCCGAGCTCGGTCTCGACCTCGCCAAGTGCGCCGCAGCTCTGGAGAGTTTCCGCGGCGCGCGTCGGAGGTTCGAGGTGGTCTACCGATCCTCGGACTATTTGCTGGTCGACGACTACGGTCATCATCCGACGGAAATCGCCGCCGTGGTCCGCGCGGCGCGCGATACCGGACGCGAGCGCGTGCTTCTTCTTTTCCAGCCGCACCGCTACACCCGCACGCTGGCCTTGAAGGATGAATTCGGTCGCGCTCTCGCCTTGGCCGACGCGGCCGTGGTGACCGATGTTTATCCGGCGAGCGAGATTCCGATTCCGGGCGTCAGCGGCCAACTGATCGCCGATGCCGCCGCCGTCGCCGGTTCCTCGAAAACGACCTACGCGGCCTCGCGCTCGGCCGCGGGTCTCGAGGCCGGACGACTGCTTCGCCCGGGTGATTTGCTCGTCACGCTCGGTGCCGGGAATATCCACGAGCAGGGCGCTGCTTTGGCCAAGGACCTGCAGACGTTGGAAACACTCCGCGCAGCCATGGGTCCGGGGATCGCCCGGCTTTACGAACCCCTGGCCAAGCACACCACGATGCGCGTCGGCGGACCTGCGCAATTCTGGCTCGAGCCGGAAACCGAAGAGGGCTTTTGTGAACTGGCCCGCTCCGCGCACGAAGCGGGTATTCCCTTCATGGTCATCGGCCGCGGTTCCAACCTCATCGTGCGCGATGGCGGTCTGCGCGGTGCCGTCGTCCGTTTGCGCCGCGGGGTCTTCGGTGAATTTGCCGTGGAGGGAGACAAGATCCGTGCCGGCGTCGGCGTGCGCCTCAAAGCTCTCAGTGGCGCCGCCATCAACGCGGGACTCGAGGGCTTCGAGTGGATGGAAGGAATTCCGGGCGATGTGGGTGGTTGCCTGCGCATGAATGCCGGCGCCATGGGCGTGGAGGCGTTCGACCAAGTCGAGTCCATGCGCTACGCGGACCACGAGGGCAATATTTTCGAGAAATCACCCCGCGACCTCGAGGTGCATTACCGCAATGTGCCGCTCCTCCGCACCAACTACGCCTTGTCCGCCGTCTTCCGCGGAACGCGCTCCACACCGGAAACGGTCGAAAAGCGCACCCGCGATTACGCGTCCAAGCGCAAATCTTCGCAGCCGGCCGGAGCGAGCGCCGGCTGCATTTTCCGCAATCCGGAGCACGGCAAAGCGGGTCAACTCATCGACCAAGCCGGTCTCAAAGACAGCCTCGTCGGGGCGGCGCGTGTCTCCGACGTGCACGCCAATTTCATTCTCAATGAAGGCGGAGCCACCGCCTCGGAGGTGCTCGCTCTCATCGAGCAAGTCCGCGCCGAAGTTCTGAAAAAAAGCGGNGTGCGNCTCGAGACGGAGGTGCAAATCATCGGGGAGGAAGCAGTATGAACAAAGACTTGCGAGATCTTCACCTCGTCGTCCTGATGGGCGGCCCGGGCTCGGAAAGTGCCGTGTCCCTGCGCTCCGGCGCCGCGGTAGCCAGCGCTCTCCGGCGCGGCGGCTACCGGGTGACCGAACTTGAAGTCGGCGGACCCGAATTCGACCTCCCTGCGGACACCGGACTTTGCGTCAACATGATCCACGGGACCTTCGGCGAGGACGGCCAGTTGCAGTCCCTGCTCGATGCGCGCGGCGTTGCTTATACCGGCGAGGGAGCCGCGGCCAGCCGCATCGCCTTCGACAAGTTGGCCAGCAAAAAGTTGTTCGAGGCAGCCGGCGTGCCGACGCCCGGTTGGGAAGTCCTTGCGCCCGGTGCNCGTCCCTCNTTGCCGCTGCCGCTGGTCATCAAGGCTCCGCGCGAGGGCTCCAGTGTGGGTGTGCATCTCGTGCGCGAGACGGCGGGGCTTGAGCCCGCCTTGGCCGATTGCGCGGCGCTCGACCGCGAGATTCTCGTCGAGGAACTGATCGAGGGACGCGAACTGACCGTCGGCATCGTCGGCGACCGCGCCATGGCCGTGGTGGAGATCCGTCCGAACGAAGGCTTCTACGACTACGCCCACAAATACACCAAAGGAGCTTCCGAATATTTTTGTCCCGCCCCGCTCGACGAGGAGACAACGCGCCGGGTGCAAGAGACCGCCCTGGCTGCGCACCGCGCGCTCGGTCTCGAGGTTTATTCCCGGGTGGACGTCCTGCTCCGCGCCGACGGATCGCCTTTCGTGCTCGAGGCCAATACCATTCCCGGCATGACCGAAACGAGCCTGCTGCCCAAGGCGGCGGCCGCCGCCGGGACGGATTTCCTCGCTCTTTGCGAAGAGATCGCCCGACTTTCACTCAACCGACGCCCGTCGAACTGATATGCCGCTTTTCCGCTCCGCCAAGTCCGCACGCGCCCGCCGCCGCAACCCGCGTAAGCGCCGCCGCCAACACCTTCTCGAGGTCACCGCCACGGCGGAAACGGAACGCCGCCGCCGCAACCAGAAAGTCCTCCTTTATGCGGCCGAAGCCGCTCTCCTCGTCGGCCTTGTTGCTTTCACGTGGTTCGGCATCCGCACCCTATTCAACAAGCTCATCATCGATAACGATCAATACCTCGTGCGTATCATCGAAGTGAATACGGACGGCATCATGTCGCGCGAGGAAGCGCTCGAGCGGACAGGCGTGCAGGAAGGACTTAATATTTTCAGCCTCAACCTCGATTCGGCCCAGCGCGCTTTGGCCTCCATCCCCGAGGTCAAATCAGCCCGCGTCGAGCGCAACCTTCCCGAGACCGTGTCCATTTCCATCGAGGCCCGGCGCCCCGTCGCTTGGGTCGCTCCGCGCGACACGGGGGTCGACCCGTCCACCATGGAGGCNGCCTGTCTGGTCGATGATGAGGNGGTCATGATGAAACCGGACGGCCTGGGCCCCGGGGTGACGCGCTTGCCCGTGGTCTACGGCGTCCCCACCGAGCAGTGGCGGCCGGGAAGTCCCATTGATATACCTGAGTTGCGCTCCGCTCTCGACTTGCTGGCCCGCGCCGGCGAGCGCGCCAATCCCGAAGTCCCACTGCGCGCGGCCGACATAACCAAAGGATGGTGCATCGAAGCCTGGGCCGATCCGCAGACCCGCTACACCTTCGGCACGGAGGACCTTACGGGACAACTCGACCGCCTGCAGATGATCTTGCTCCACGTCGGGCAGACCTCGCGGAAGTTGGCCACGGTCAACCTGATTCCCGCACGCAACACGCCGGTGACGTTCCAGGACGAGCAACCCGCCGCGCAACCCGAGATCCGCAAAGCCGAGGCGGCGAAACGCTGATATGGCCCGGGCAAACCTCCACGTCGGTTTGGAAATCGGCACGAGCAAGGTTGCCGCGGTCATCGCCGAGACGCGCAGCGACGGCCTGCTCCGCATCATTGGCACGGGCGAGGCCCCCTCCCGCGGCGTGCGCAAGGGCGAAATTGTCGACATCGGCAAAATCACGCTCTGTCTGACCGATGCCGTGGCCGAGGCCGAAGAGAAGGCCGATCGCGAAATCACCGAGGTGGTTGCCTCCATCACCGGTGCGCACCTTGAAAGTTTGAACAACCGCGGAGGGATCCCCATTCCCGATGATCGCGACGAGATTGAGGACGAGGACATCCACGAGGTGGAGCAGAGCGCACTCGATGTCAGCATTCCCTCGGGCAACGTATTCCTCCACACCATGGTGCAGCACTACTACGTGGACGGTCAGGAGGGCGTGGCCAGCCCGCTCGGCATGATCGGGCGCAAACTCGAGGCCGAATTCCATATCGTCCACGGAACCAAAACGCGCATCCAAAACAGCCTTCGCTGCATCCGTGAGGCCAATCTCAAAGTGAACAACGTGGTCATGAGCGCGGTGGCCTCCGCACACGCCGTGCTCGATCAGGCCGACCGCGAAAGCGGCGTGCTGGTCATCGACATCGGCGGTGGCACCACCGACTACATTTTGTTCCGCGACGGATCGGTGCGGCAGAGCGGTGTGCTCGCAGTTGGCGGCGACCATGTGACCAACGACATTTCCATCGGCCTGCGCGTGCCGACCAAATGGGCCGACAAGCTCAAGGTCGAGGAAGCCGACGTGGCGCCCGGAGCCACCGCGGCACGTGGCACCGTGCAGATCGAAGACCCGACTTACGCCGGCGGGGAAATCGAGCGCACCAGCCTCAACCGCGTGACCGAAGCCCGTGTGCGCGAAATCTTCACCCTGCTCAAGCGTCGGCTCCAGTTCGACCGTCAGGCGCAATTCATCGGCGGCGGCATCGTGCTGACCGGGGGCACCGCCGACCTTAAAGGCATCGCCGCGCTGGCCACCGATGTCTTCGGTGTTCCGGCCCGCAGCGCTTCTCCGCGCCCGCTCATGGGACCGACTTCACTTTTCGAAAGTCCTCGCTGGAGCACAGCCGTCGGGCTTGTTCTCTACGCCCAGGCCGCGCAGGAGGCGCTGGCCGAGATTTCCGTCTTCGACCGCCTGCGCAGCAAAATCAGCAGGATTATTCCCGGACTATGATCACCGCGGGAACCAGCGAACGTTTGGCCGCCACCGTGGCGCCGGTCTCGACCTGCAAAGTGATCGGTCTGGGCAACGCCGGCCTTGCCATGATCGATCGTCTGGTCCGCGACGACGGTGCACCCGCCGACGTAGTGGCCGTGCACACCGATGCCAAAGCGCTCTCCGGGTCGCCAGCTCCGCGCAAGCTGCAGATCGGTCGCGATGTGGCCAAAGGGCTCGGCGCGGGAGGCGACGCCGCCCGCGGTCGCGCTTCCGCCAGCGAAAGTCTCACCGATCTGCGCGCTGAATGCGGGGGCACCGAGTTGCTCATCCTCTGTGCCGGCCTCGGCGGGGGCACGGGCTCGGGCGCTGCGCCGGTGGTGGCCGAACAGGCCAAAAAAGCCGGTGCGCTGGTCGTTGCCGTGGCCACTTTGCCCTTCGCCGCCGAGGGATCGCGCAAGCGCGAACTGGCCGAGGAGGCTCTTGCAAGGCTCGGACGCCATTGTCTCGCAGTCCTGTGTTTTGAAAACGATCGCATGATCGAGGTTGCACCGGCCAACACGCCCCTCGGCGAGGCTTTCGGCGCCGCGGACGGCGTGCTCTCGCTCGCTGTGCGTGCCGTTACGCAGATGGTCAGTCTTCCCGCACTCATGCCCGTCGGTCTCGACGAACTGCTGCAGATGTTCGAAGGCGCCGATGCGCGCGCCCATTTCGGCTACGGTGTCGCCTCCGGTTCTTCTCGCGCCCGCGAGGCCCTCGAGCAAGCGATTGCCTCTCCGCTGCTGGAGGAAGGCAAACTTCTCGCCGAGCCCGGCCGGGTGTTGGTCCATCTGACCGGAGACGATTCGCTCAGCCTTGCCGAGTTGCAGACCGTGTTGCAACAGCTCTCGAAACACCTCGGCGCCGCCACGCAGGTGCAAGTCGGCGTGGCCAACGACCCGGATGCTGCCGGCCGCCTTGCCGTGACGGTTTTGGCCTGCACGCGATCTGGACTGCCGGCTGCTTTGCCCGATGAGGAAGAAGACTTCCCGGTTATCCCCGAGCCCGTGGCCGAAATTGCCGAGGCGCCGGGAAGCAACGGCGAAAAACCGGCCAAGGGCGGCAAGCGCGGCAAAGGCGGCAAGAAATCCGAGGCGGAACAAACGCAGGAGGAGCTTCCCCTCGACCAAGCCATGCGCGGACGTTTCAAAGATCTGGACCCGACCATGGTCGACGGTCAGGACCTCGATATCCCGACGTTTATTCGCATGCGAATCCGGCTAAAATAGTGCTAATCTGCCGGTCGCATGAGACCGGATCGTTTCACCCAGAAGATGCAGGAGGCGCTCAGCGCCGCCGCGGACATCACCAGCAAACTCCACCAGCAGGAGATCGGCAACGAGCAGTTCCTCCTCGCTTTGCTCGACCAATCCGACGGCGTGGCTATTCCGCTGTTGCAGAAAGTCGGCGTGTCCACCGCCCGGCTGCGCGAGCAACTCGATGCGGAGCTCGCGCGCCGCGCCAAAGTCTCGGGCGGAGCCCAGCCCCACCTCGGCAACGATCTGCGCAAGACTCTCGACGCCGCGGAAGGCGTCATGGAGAAACTCAAAGACGAATATCTCAGCGCCGAGCACTACCTTCTCGCCCTCTCTCAGGGGTCCGATGCCGCAGCCAAGCTCCTCAAGGAAGACGGCGCCACGCATGACAAGCTGATGAAAGCGCTGGTCGAGGTGCGCGGCTCGCAGCGCGTCACCGACCAGAATCCCGAGGAGAAATACCAGACGCTGGAGAAATACGGACGCGATCTCACCGAGCTGGCCAAGCGCGGAAAAATCGACCCGGTCATCGGCCGCGACGAAGAAATCCGCCGCACCATGCAGGTCCTCTCGCGCCGCACGAAAAACAACCCGGTCCTCATCGGCGAACCCGGTGTGGGCAAGACGGCCATCGTCGAGGGTCTCGCCCGGCGCATCGTCAGCGGTGACGTGCCCGAGTCGCTGAAAAACAAAAAGCTCATCGCCATGGATATCGGCGCGATGATCGCCGGCGCCAAATTCCGCGGGGAATTCGAAGAGCGCCTNAAAGCNTTTCTCAAGGAGGTCACCTCCAGCGAAGGACAGATCATTCTCTTCATCGACGAGTTGCACACCATCGTCGGGGCCGGTGCGGCGGAGGGATCGGCCGATGCCTCCAACATGCTCAAGCCCCAGTTGGCCCGCGGCGAGCTCCGCACCATCGGCGCCACCACGCTGGACGAATACCGCAAATACATCGAGAAGGATGCCGCCCTCGAGCGCCGCTTCCAACCGGTCATGGTCAATGAGCCGAGCGTGGAGGACACCATCGCCATCCTGCGCGGGTTGAAGGAGCGCTACGAAGTCCACCACGGCGTGCGTATCCAGGACAGTGCGCTGGTCGG
>JGI24766J26685_10000480_pt1 | contig 11411 bp, 18 predicted proteins | sample SanBayMetagenome_FD_26685 | JGI IMG/M metagenome (IMG submission 26685)
GTGGGGAATGGGAACAAAATTCTGCCCACCCGCCTCTGCCGTGGGTGCATCTCTATTGCTGTACCAGTACATGATGAACACATGGTCGTCGTCATTCACCGCCTCAAAGTCCACGATCTGCGTCATGGCTTGAACTTGCCCCGTAGGGGTATGGCGGCGTTGGAGTGCGTAAACAGTGGAGGGTTTGATCTTGCTCATGGCTGCTTTTCTCCAGTCTTTGGAGTCCAATGGGACTTCTTCTGTAGATGCCCCCACAGGAAGCGGCAGAAGTCAATGCAGAAGTTGTTGTTCGGGGAGCCTTCGATTCCGTTCTGCTGGGGGTACAGGAGAAAGTGATCCTTGTCAAAGCCCCAATACCGTGCATCGGCAGGGTCAAGGTGGAAGTGGACAGGCGCACACTCGTCTTTGGTGTTCACCACACACAGGTCAACAGAGCCGTATCGCCCTTCGTGCGAGTGTACACGAAACCGCAATTCGATCCACTCCATCGGGGATACGAGCGTATAGGTGGACTGGTAGTACGAGTCCGCTCGGCGGTTCAGTATGGTCGTTGTTTCCATGATTAAGAGTCTACCTTTGTTTTGATCGGAGTCAAGGGGAGAGTCTTTATTTTCTTTTCTCTTTCTTTGGATTTTTTCCAGCAACTGGATTTTTTTACCCACCCCATCCCGTCATCCGCACCCCGCTTCTGTCCCGAAACTCCCAACCGTTACTGATAAACACCTCCCAGATCTTTCGGGCGGTTGCCAGTGGAAGTGCATCGTCAGGGCGGAAATCCCACCCCTTCCCGCCCCATTCGATGGAGAAATAGGGCTGCGGAGGATTCGCCAAGCCGTGTTCCCAATGGGAGCACTCCACAACCCCGATCTCCTCCCAATGGAGAAACTGCAAAACCCCACAGTGCATGGGGTGGCGCAGGTAGTACGAAATGGGATCGCTCTTCGTCTTTGCCCTACTCATGCCTGTACCTCGTTCTGCGGGGGATTCTCGCTGAACCACTCCTCTGCCCATTCGGGAGGATCGCACCGTTTCCATAAGACGGGACTCCTGCCCCCATCGGGTTGGGCAAAGTACGCCCACACCCATCGAATCCAATCCGCCCCGTACCACTGGTGGGGATCAACCTCCTTGTCCCGTGCCTTGCGGTGTCCGTCAGGGTACTCGTCCACCTGCACAACAATGATCTTTTCCGCTCGGGGCATATTGTGGGGAAAGAACCCTGCACGGGCAATGCCACGCTCTGGTGAGTTCTGGAAGATCATGTACGACCGATCCCCGTCCCTCTGGCGGCAGAGTGCATACAGGTGGCGGGGGCAAGGATCGGAGTGGGTCATCGGACTTGTCTCCAGGTGATCGTGCGTTCACAACTAACGGCGGCGCAAGTGGTGAGGTTTACGAGAAGAATCGCAACAAGAAGCCACTTGAGTGTTCCAATGCCCCCGTCTATTTCCCGCAGCCATTGCATATGGTTGCGGTGGCGGTTTTCTGTCTGTATGGTATCTGGAATTTCTGGTGGAGGAGGAGGGTGCAGAGGAGCGTCGGTGATTGCAGCAAAGGGGTTGATGGGCTTCTTTGGCTCGGGCATATGGCTTACCGCTTTCCTGCCTCAAGAATCGGCAGTCCTGCCTCGGTTGGCACATACACAACCGAATTGGAGCCGCTTTCAAGATTCTGAATCCACAGGTAGCGTAGGTACGCCTCGTTGTTCTTCAGGCTCTGTCCGATGATCTCGTTTGCCTGGGCTACGCCCCGTGCCCGCTCCACTTCTGCAAGAGCAAGCGACCGGGCAGATTCCAGTTCTGCCTCTGCCTCCAGAATGGAGATGCGCCGATTCTGCTCTGCCTGAGCATACTCGGCTTCACCAGTCATTGTTGCAGAGTACACACGGTAGCGGGGGGCAATGTACATCCATGCGGCAATGCCGATGGCAAGTGCGCCACCAATGCCGCCAACGGCGAGAAAGAGGGACTTTGCGGAAGGAGAGGGGGAAGAGTTGCCGTAGTGAGTCATATGGGGTTCCTATGAGGATTCTTATCTTTGAACCTAAAACTGGAGTTTTTACCCCCGAAAGTCATGCCCAAAAAACACGAACGGGGGGTGTTATCGTCGTGCACTGTTTTGTATCGTCGTTCCTACCTTTTGCCACGCCGCCACACACCAGACTCTATCATTCCCGATCAATGAGGGGAAACCAGTTCATTCCAAAGGTACACACGGGCATAGAGAACAGGATCGCAACCGTGTGGAGAGTCTGGTGTGTGGGGTGCGGTTTAGGCGGCGGCAGTCACCAGAGCGGGAGTGGAGGTCGGTGCGGTCGGGGCAGTAGCCTTCGACGGCGACTTCACGGCGGCACCAGCGGCGGTCTTCCAAAACACGCCACCAGTGCGACCACGCTTGAACACAATGTCAGCCCCGTAGCGGGCTTCAAAGAGCCGACGCAGATCAATGGGGAAAACCTTGTGGGTGGCGGCAAGATGCGAAAGGCTCACACGCTTGCCAGCCTTGAGATCAGCGTCGATGCCAGTCCAATCAAGGGTGATAGAGGAGGGCGAAACAGTGTTCTTACGAGTACGAGCCATGCTTTTTTCCTTTGCTGAAAAGTGCTGAAAAGACCAGAAACGATGCAGAGGCGTTGGGGGAGAGGACGATCATCCACGCCCTCTCCCCCGTACAGCCTTTGTGGGGTTTAGCGAGTGCCAAACACAACCACACGACCGTCCGCAAACGGGACGATGCGACCCGTGCCACGCTTGCCCTTCGCCTTGTACACGACCGGCGAACCCGTCTTACGGGCGACACGCTTGGCAACAGAGAGATCCGACTTCGAATTAACCTTCATCATGCGCTTATCCAAACCTTTCACAGAGAGCCGACTGCGGTTCGTTAGAGGCTCGTTTGCACACACGCAGTCTTGTGTGCTGCCTCACTTGTACCCCTAAAGTATACTGTACGAAAGGGGGATTGTCAAGAAGGTGGGAAGGATTTTACTGTTCTTTCTTTTTATCCTTTCCTACCTTTTAGCCGACTGGTCTACCACCAGCCGACTACAAATCCTCCATTGGTTTCCACCACACGGAACCACTGGGCGAGGCACTGGATCTCCTCCCGAGAGATATCGGAAAACTCCAGATCGGGATTGGAATCCAACCAGTTCTGAATGCGATCAGCCACGCCAGCGATATTGTGGTTTTCCTCCTGGTACAAGTCCAGTCCGATGGAATTGTGGAGAAAGCCAGCGTACACCTTGCCACGGAACGAAGCCCCGCCACCAGAGAAGAGCCCGCCACAGAGGGAATCAACACCAGTGAACAGCGTGTCAGGCATCATCTCAGACTTGCCCTCGGCGTTCTTGTGATATGCGTAAGTGTCAAGACCCATGACGAATTCCTCCCAGTTCGGTTTCAATTGCAAAGATTGCCTGGCGCACACGGTAGTCCAAGATCAGGGATGCGCCTTCCCGTGATTTGAGGAGGTCACGAACACGCAAAAGTGTGCTTGTAAGTGACTCTGGTGTAGAGACTTGTGAGGAGCGTCCGATAATAACGCCCGCCCCCGCCGATTCACCAGTCGGTGTCATCATCGCCCTCACCTTCTTCATGCTCTGCACCGAGGTAGTTGTCGGGATCGTCTGCACCAAACACCGCACAGAACTCGTCCTCGTCTTCAGCGGTGAGATCATCCGCACACTCGTCACGCCAGATGTCACGCAGCCCACGCTCGTCACGCTCGTCCGCAGTCAAGCCACGGGCATCATCATCGTCCTCGTACCAAGAGGGGATGAGTTCGTCGGACTGGATCTGCGTGTCGAAATCATCGAAATTGTCATTGTCCATGTGCAATTCTCCTGTTTGGGGTTTCTCAACTCACGACTGCATTCTTCAGATATGTGCGCCAACCGTCACGCACACAAATATCCCATTCCTCCCGAGCCTTCGGAAGCGAGGTTTCAAGCGGATCATGCTTGAAAGAATTCTCTTCGACTGCAATCCCGTCACCGTGTAGATTCACAGTATTGTGAAAGTATTGGATGATGCAAGAGTTGCTCCCGAGGAGGGGAATGAACACGGTGTACGAGAGTTCGGCTTTCCATCCACCGTCGATCTCTGTCACGGAGCAATATTGCAGCACCGAAACTGTAGGGTAGTGCCGAACCGCCTTGTCAAGCACCGTCCACAGTTCTTGTGGCAGCGGATGGGTGAGCATCTGCTGGCAGATGAGTTCGTGTTCCACTTCGTGCGTCATACAATTCGCTCCCATCCCTGCTTCACCAGTTTCTCCCACTGCCCGTGGGCATAGTCCTGATTCCACTCCCAATCCGTAGTGCAGTGCGCCGCACGGGGAGCAGTCTCATTTGGGTGCTTCCATTGCTCCCACTGCTTGCCGTACACCTTGCGATGCTGGGGCAACTTGAAGAGCAGAATCCACAACTGCACACTGGATTTGCTACCACTGCCATTGGGAATAATGTCCGCTTTCGTGATGACCCATGCATCGTTGCCAGCCTTGCGGAGACGGGCAATCTCCCATGCAAGGCTCTGTGGAAGACCCTTCGGAAGTCGGGTTTTGGTTGCAGTCTTCATTGCGTTTTCTCCAATCAGAAAGTGTCGAGCAGGAGTCGAACCCGCATAGCCACCGTGTGGCATCTTACCGTTTAGATCATCGACACTGGTGCAGTGTATTTCGGGTGAACCCTACTACTACTGCATTGCACCCTATGCGTTCTTCTACGGTATACGCACCCCACCGAAAAGCCCTGCACTGGTTTCCCAGTGCAGAGCCAGTCTGCACACACTCACACACACACCGATCAGAACGGGCAAGCGTTCGGATCATTGGACTTCGAGGACGCAGTGCCAGCAGCAGCGGCAGCAGCAGCCTTCGGATCAGCCGCAGGAATCGCCTCGGCGTCGATCTTCGTCCACAGATTCCAGAACGCTTCCTTCGTCTCACGGTCGAAGCGGGCAATCGCCAGCGTGACCGCCTTCGCCTTGTCCTTGAAGATGCCGTACAACTCCACGACATTCACCAGACGGCGAGTGGAGATGAGCGAGTCCGAACCACCCGCCTCGTAGGTCTTGCGAGTGGTATCAGCCCACTGCACAAGGTTCGCAGCGAACGCTGCATCGGCAGCAAGACCGATTGCAGCCATCTTCTTTTCGAGGATCTTGCGCTCCGTAGCCGCAGGAGCATACGACTGCTCAAGCGTCACACCGAAACGCTCAAGGAACGCCTCGTTCATGCCGTTCGTGCCGACATACTTGCCCGAGGTGTCGCCCTGACCCTTCGTGTTCGCCGTGGCGATGACAAGGAAGCCCTTCGCAGCATGGACACGGCGGTTCGTCTGCTTGATGTACACGCCGTTGCCCTCAAGCACCGACTGGAGGCACGACAACTTGCTCGTACCGTAGTCGATCTCGTCAAGCAGCAGCACCGAGCCACGGGTGAGGGCGAGAATGACAGGGCCATCCTGCCAAACCGTCTCGCCGTTGACAAGGCGGAAGCCACCGATGAGATCGTCCTCATCGGTGAGGTTCGTGATCTGCACACGAATGCACTCACGCTTCATCTTCGCACAGACCTGCTCGACCATCATGGTCTTGCCGTTGCCGGTGAGTCCCGTGACCCACACATTCGTCTTCGGCAGAGCCGCCTTGATGATGCACTCCAGATCCTTGAAGTTGCCGAACGGAACATACTCGTTCACAACCGAGGGGATGAGGTCGGCACGGTCGCCGCCAGTAGCAGCGAGAAGCGTGGACGCATGAGCGACCGCTTCCGTAGCACCGACAACAGGCGCAGCGTTCACAGCCGCCGCCACGGTCGCCTTCGCCTTCGGAGCAGTGGCGATGGGAGTCGAACCCGAACCCGACTCAGCGACTTCGGGGACAAGGTACTCGCCACGACCCGCACGGCGGTTCTTGTCCTGAGCGATCCACGCCGGAGGATACGCCATGCCGAGGTCTTCGGACACGGAGAGGAGAGCCGAACGGCTCACGGGCGAGGAGGTGATGCCCGCCTTCACAAGCGCAGCGACAAACGCCTTCTGCTTGCGGGTGAGGTTGGCGAGGACGAACGAATTGGTGGCAGACTTTGCCATGTGTGTGATCCCTTTCAAAGAATCAGATGCGAGAGTGTAGAACAGACGAACCTAACAGAAACCGAACGGGGGCAGACTCTCCCCGACTCCTAAAGTATACCACAAGCCNAAACCGATGCAAGCGTTGCAAGTCCCTTTAGGACAAAGACTTACGAAAATTCTTGCACGGGCTGCGGGGGGCGAGGGTTATTATCGGACTCCCTCGCCCCATTCTTCAACCATCACGGAAGCGATTGAAGGCGACCCATGATCCGATCATTAATGATATCACGGGCAGCACTGATCTCTGCAAGCGTATTGGAAGGATTCCACTTGCCCGTGGCGGCAAGCACAGCCATCTGCGATCCCGTGTTGCGCTGGTGAGCGTACACGGTGTATCCGTGATTCTGCACGGATTCCGTCCAAATGGCACGAATGGCATCGGCTTCGCCGTAGTTCGGAAGCCAAGTACCACGCCATGTACGGGTAGACAAGCAGAGAACAGGGCAACCGTCAATGCGGTGAATGCGAATCCAAGCCTCAGAACCATCGGAATGCAACTTGCGGAGAAGCCACTGGTCACCGACCTCTGTCCCATCGTTTGCCCGAGCCAGTACAGCCGTGAGCCAATTCCGCTCGTCGCCCGTTGCACCAGTACGGGTTCCACCCGCCGTGGGATTCGAGCCACCGTATTGAGGAACGGTCGCACCGAGCGTGAACGACTTCGATGCAGCGGTCTGCTCGTTCGGCTCACGCATTGCAGCGAGAGCAGTGCTACTCATGCCGAGGTGCGGTGCATTGTAGGCTTCGGTTGCGACAATATCAACCCAACCCTTCGCCTCGTACTTCGCAATCGTCTGCGAGAACGAAGCCGTGCCGAGGTTGCCCTGCATGGTGAAGTACCACTTGCGGTACACCATGTCCCACCGTGCGCCGTCACCCTTCGCCGTGTCCTTCTCCTCGAACGGAACTTGGAGGATCACCCGACACGACGGAGAGCCGATACGGGCAAGGAAGATCGGAGCCGCCTTCGTCGTGTGGTTGAGGTACAGGCGCAGCGAGTTGATGATCGCAAGGCGGTCGCTGCACACACGGGACGCCGTGATGCGCCATTCCTTGTGCGAGGTGTTCCACCGTGCGCCGATGGTCTTCGCCCACTGGCGAACTTCCGTCGATCCACGCTTGCCGAACGGAACATCGAGCACGATGTAGTCCCAATCGGCAGGGATCGTAGCCAACGCCTTGAAGTGCGGACGCTTCGCCTGGCGATCAGCGATCAGAGCCGAATCAGGCTTGAGCGAAGGATCAAACGAAGCCCGAGCAGCAACGGCAGCGTGGGCAGCGTGAAAGGCAGAACGGCGGCGGTAGAAGTTTCCCATAAGAATTGCATTATCCCAGATGGCGAAACCCGTGTCAAGGGCTGTAAACCCTTGCACGGGAAAGACTTACGAACAATCGGTGGGGGCGGCTGTTGTTATCGGACTTTAGCGCAGGACATTTTCAACCTTGCGCCAATACTTGACAGTGGACTTGCGCTTGTGTCCGCTCGGGCCACCATTGTGGATGCGAGCACAATTCTCATCCGACCACGACTTGCAGTACCGAGAGAGGTACGCAATGACGATGCGACGAGCGTACTCTTCATTCTTCACATCCTCGTACACGCCACCGATTGACGGATCGTGGTCAATGGCATCCTGCCAGTAGCCACGCTGAATCTGGAAAGGACCAATGCTCTTTCCCTTGTCACCAACTGCGTTGGCAGGATCGCTCTCGCCACCAGTCTCCACCACACGGATGGCATGGAGGATGCGGTCGGTGTTGTAGTCCGAGGGCGGGGGAACCGCAGCGGCAAGGGCGGCGAGAAGACCAATGACGATGAGAGTGATGATGGTGATGTTGCGCTTGGTCATGTTAGTTGCTCTCCTTGTTGAAGCAGTCCCATCCGTTCTCTCGGGCGATCTTGATTGCAGCGGCATCGAGAACCCTATCCGATGGGACAAATTCATTCTTCGCCCACGCAATAGCGCATCCACACCGTGCTTCATCTCGCTCTTGGATGAGTTCGTCGATCTCGTTGGCGGCATCCTTGAGCCGCTGAATCCGATCGGGGTCGAAGTCGCCTTCGTTTGCGGCGGCGAAGTCCCGAAGCCATTGTGCGTGTTCGTTGATGATGCGATTAGTGGTCTTCATTGTGTTGCTTCCTTTTCTTCCTTGCGAACCTTCGCAAGATACTTCTTTGACTTGCGCTTCGCTGCTTCGTAGTTGATCGGGATCTGGAATTGCTTCAAGATCTCGAATGCTTCACGCTCTGTTGCGATCTCCATCTCCAAATAAGAGTCGCAATTGTAAATAGGATCATCTCGGAACCACTGGAGAAAGTGAGCGTACTCATGTGCGAGGGTAACGATCCACTCGCTTACAGGAATGTTCTTTGTTGCAATCTTCAGCACTCCTGCAAACTTCGGATTGCGGAAGTCGCCAGTGCGAACAGTGGGTTCTTGGAAATAACCCCACAGGCTGTTCTTGCCACGACCTCCAACTTCATGGGCATCCGCAAGCACAAACTTCACATTGCACTTGCGACACTGTGATCGCACAAGGAACAGGAATTCCTGAACTCTTGCATTTTCAAGTAATGCCTGTCCCGACTTTGGCATGATGACCTCCTTTCTTTAGGCGACAATCTTGACCATGCGGTGGATCATGCCACGGGCACCGTTGCGGCTCTCGACCGCAGCGATGTACGCATTCTTGATCTGCGTAGCGGTCATGGTCGAGGCATCCTTCGCCTCGAAATCATCCATTGCCGCTTCCGTGTCCTTCACCGAACCACGCAGCACGAAATACTCGCTGAAGCCAAGCGCAGGAACGCTGCACCATCCGTCACGCTTGAACTGCTTCTCCGCTTCCTTGCGCTTCTCTTCATTCACGCTCGGGTCGATGTGGTGAGTCGCATACGAGAAGCGGCTCGTCACAAAGATGCCGAGGGCGTTTGCACCAGTCTGCTCACGGAACCACTGGAGCAGAAGACCCGTGGGAGTGCCACCATGCTCTGCCCACTCCTTGTGTCCGTCACGCAGAACGGTGATGTTGTTCCAACCACCCTTCGGATTCGTACCGTAGTGCAGGAGATTGTCGGTTGCATCGCCGTCCGTGAGGAACACGGTGTTGACGATCTGCACCTTCGTCTGCTGACGGAAGGTGTTAACAATATCCTTCGCCACCACGATGGTCGAGTCGAGCGGAGTCGAACCGCCGAGGCACACAGGAAGCGCATCGTAGTAGCCACCGAAGAGCGCACACGCCATGCAGTAGCGGAACGAATCCTGAATGTCACGGGCAGTCGCACGGCTCGACAGAATGTGGAGAAGATCCACACGGGGGTCGCATTCGTTGCGACCCTTCGTGAACTTCACACGACCCTTGCTCTTGTTCGCAAAGTACGGGAACGCTTCCGAGTCGCACACGCCGATGCCGAACGCATACACATCGAACGGAATGCCGACCTTCTTGCAGAACTGGAACAGGATGTACAACTGGCGCATCGTCTGTTCCATCTGACCCTGCATCGAACCCGACCAATCAATGAACAGGACGAAGCCGTGGCTCTTGCCGTCACGCATCGTGGTTGCAACCTTGAAAAGATTGTCCGAGATGCGGAACTTCCAAGCCTGATCCATGTCGAGGCGACCCGACTTCGACTCGACCGTGCGACGGTGCTCGTCCGCAGTCTTGAGCATCTCAAACTCACGGGTAAACGCCTGAATCGACGCCTTCGTGTCGTCAACAAGAGCCGCCATCTTCTTCTCCACTTCCGCAAGCGTATTCTTGCGGGACTGCGGATTGTTCGCAAGACCCTTGCTCACAGGGCCGTTGACCTCCCAATGGCGCATCGCACCGATGAACTGCGAGAACGGGATCACGAAATCCGTGTGATCCTTGATCTCGGGAAGGTAGATGTAGTTGCGACCCTTGCCCTTGCTGTCACGCATACCCGACACCGCACGGTCAAGAGCCGAAGCGGTCTTTGCTTCCTCCGGCTTCACGGGAGCGGTGTTCACGCCGTGACCCTTGCCCTGCGTGGGCGTACCCGCCTTTGCACCGTTGAGNTCGGCATCCTTTGCATTGCCGTTCTTACCCTGCTCCGAGCCATCGTCNGACGACGAATCCGAAGAATTGCCNTCGGCATCGCCCTCACCGGCGTTGCCCTTGCCATCGGCATCGCCCTCACCCGCATCGCCCTCACCGGTGTCGGGGCGGCTACCCTTACCGGACTTGCCGCTCTCGCTGCCCTCGCCCTCGCCACCGCCCTGCGACTCGCCCTCTTCCCCGTCCTCGCCCTCTTCGCCATCCTGCGGCTGATTGCCCTGCGCCGTCTTCGGATCATTCTTGTGATTGAAGAGGTCGGTCGCAATGGCAACAACATCCTCCCAAGTCACGGCAGTCTCCATGCGCTGCACGAACTGCTGCTCCTGCGCCGAGAACTGAATCGGGAGGGTGAAGCCGATCTTGAAGTGGAGGTTGAGGCGGTCGGCAAGCGAGAGGGTGCGAACATCCGTACCCTTGATGCCGAAGATGTCACGCTGTGCGAACTCCGTGTACGCCGTGAAGAAGTCACGGCGAAGACCGGGGTAGCGTTCCTTGATAAGACGCTCAATACGAGCATCCTCGACAACATTGAGGAACGACTGAGCCACACGCTGTGCGTTCGGGTCGCCAGGGAAACCCGCATCCGCAGCGATGCGGTTTGCAGACTCAACCCAACCGCCGTTGCCGTTCGGAGTGAAGAGGGCGTGACCCACCTCATGCCCGACAAGCATATCGTACATCGCATTGCTCATGTCCTTCCACACGGGAAGCGCAAGGGTACGGGTCTTGAGGTCGAAGTACGCCGAGGGAGCCGTCGCATCCTGCACGACGGTGATGTTTTCAGTGGCGAGGAGTCGAGCAGTCTGCTCACGGACGGTGTTGATCGTGTTTTGCATGGTATTCATGGGTTTTGGTGCGTGTGTGTGAGTGTGAATGGTGCGGGTTGTTTTTCACGGATACCGTGCTCCCCGCATGGGCACGGAATCCCTCTCCCAAAAGTATACCATAGAATCGGGGGCAGGGTAGCGTTGCAGGACGATTTTTGCGTAAATCGTTGTCCCATAAGGGTTTACACCTAATTCGGCGGGGGCTGCTGTTATTATCGGACCTCCAATCCCGAGTTATCCACAATTCACCAAGAAGTTGTTAGGGGTTTGTTTGGTATTCCAGACCCTGCTATCCGAGATTCCCTCCCCTCCTACTCTTATATCGTCCGGCGTGCGCCCAGTCTTTAGCGGAAAGA
>JGI24766J26685_10000482_pt1 | contig 11403 bp, 11 predicted proteins | sample SanBayMetagenome_FD_26685 | JGI IMG/M metagenome (IMG submission 26685)
TGGACGAGGCCCTTGCCTTCAAGCATTTCGACATCGGCGTCGACCATGATCTGGACAAGTTCCTTGAAGCGGACCTTCGGCTCCCAGCCGAGTTGCTTCTTGGCTTTGGCCGGATCGCCGATGAGCAGATCGACTTCGGCCGGACGCTCGTAACGGGCGTCGTATTTGACAAATTCCTTCCAATCGAGCCCGACGTGCCCGAAGGCCACTTCGACAAACTCCTGCACGGTATGGGTTTCGTTGGTGGCCAGCACGTAATCGTCGGGCTGGTCGGCCTGGAGCATGCGCCACATGCCTTCGACATATTCCGGAGCGTAACCCCAGTCGCGCTTGGCATCCATGTTGCCGAGGTAGAGGTCCTTCTGGAGGCCGAGCTTGATCGCGGCCACCGCGCGGGAAATTTTGCGGGTGACGAAGGTTTCGCCGCGGCGCGGGCTCTCGTGGTTGAAGAGAATGCCGCTGCAGGCAAAGAGATTATAACTCTCGCGGTAATTCACCGTGGCCCAGTGACCGAACATCTTGGCGCAACCATACGGACTGCGCGGCCAGAAAGGCGTGGTCTCCTTTTGCGGAATCTCCTGCACCTTGCCGAACATTTCGCTGCTCGAGGCTTGGTAAAAGCGGGGCTTCACCCCGGATTCGCGGATCGCTTCAAGGATGCGGATCGTGCCGACACCGGTGACATCGGCCGTGTATTCGGGAATATCGAAACTGACCCGCACATGGCTCTGCGCGCCGAGGTTGTAAACTTCGTCGGGCTGCAAATCGTAAAGCAGCTTGGTCATGTTGACCGAATCGGCCAGATCGCCGTAGTGAAGGAAGAGGCGCACGCCGTTGACGTGCGGGTCCTGGTAAAGGTGGTCGATACGCGAGGTGTTGAAGGTGCTGGCGCGGCGAATGATGCCGTGGACCTCGTAGCCCTTGGCGACAAGCAGGTCGGCCAAGTAAGAGCCGTCTTGGCCNGTGATGCCTGTGATGAGTGCCTTTTTCATAAACGCTTTAAGGGGCGGACACAGTAAGGGCCTCTTTCTGAAGGGCAAGCAATCTTTCGATCCCGGCCCGGCCGCCGCGCAGCATCTCAAAGAGGGCTTCCTCCCCGAAAGTGGCCTCCTCGCCCGACCCTTGGACCTCAACGAACTCCCCGCTTTGGGTCATGACCAAGTTCATGTCGACCGAAGCATCTTTGTCCTCCAAATAGTCCAAATCGAGCAGCACCTCACCGCCCACGACGCCCACACTGACCGCCGCAACCCGTTCTTTCAGAGGTGTTTCCTTGATTTTTCCTTCCGCGATCAGCTTTTGGAAGGCCAACTCCACCGCCACGCAGGCCCCCGTGATGGCGGCGGTCCGAGTTCCCCCATCCGCCTGCAACACATCACAATCGATCCAGAGAGTGCGCGGCCCCATTTTTTCCAAATCCACCACCGCCCGCAACGAGCGCCCGATGAGCCGCTGGATTTCCGTGGTCCGGCCGTCGAGTTTGCCCCGGGAAATGTCCCGCTGTTTNCGGTCCAGCGTGGCATAAGGNAGCATCGAGTATTCCGCGGTCAGCCATCCGCCGGACACCTTCTGCACCTGCATCCAGCGCGGCACCGCTTCATCGATGGTCGCCGCGCAGACTACTTTGGTGTTGCCGAAAGAAANCAAGACCGACCCCGCCGCATGCGGCGCGATGCCCTGCTCAAAAGTGACCGGACGCAAACCGTCCGCCGCCCGCCCGAAAGATCGTTCCATCCGCGCATGACAAAGCGGACGGCATCCGTTGGCAAGCACCGAGGCTACGGTTCGATGGCGCGCCCTGCGTCTTTGGGTTTGCGGAAAAGCGCGATCATCACGCCTTGGATGACCAGTTCTTGCGCNGGAATGAGGTCGGGGTATTTCGGATTTTCCGCACGCAGGAACGGGCGCCGATTGCGCAGGAGGTAGCGCTTCAGCGTCGTTTCGCCGTCGATCAACGCGGCCACGATGTTGCCGTGGTTGGGTTCGCGCATTTCGAGCACAACGAGGTCGCCGTCGAGGATGTGCGCGCCGGTCATGGAATCACCGCGCACCCGAACGGCGAAGGTCCGTGCCGTGCGCCGCACATCGAGCGAGTCGAGGTCGGCGTAGACGCAACCGTCCGGCCGCTGTTCGCGCGTGTCGGGAAAGCCGGCCGGGATGTCGCCGTAAACGGGAATGGCCGCGACTTCCTTGCGGTCGTCGCCGGTGACTTTGAGCGCGCGGGCCGCACCGGGTTCGCGGTGCAGGAGTTTTTTGCGTTCCAGCGCGCGCAAATGGGAGGCGGCGGCATTCGGACTGGCAAAGCCGAAATGGTTTTGGATTTCCCGCACGGTTGGCGGCACGCCGTGCCGTGTGCGATGCCGTCCGATGTAATCGAGGATCTGCTGCTGGCGGCCGGTGGCTTTACTGGACATGTGTCCAGTATCGAAGAGGCGGATATCGCGGTCAAGCGGGGGCGTGGCCGGAGAGCAACTCCTTGCGCCGTCGCTTGGCTTCCTTGCGCTCTTTTTTCAGCTGGGCGAAGAGACGGTCTTTTTGCTCGGCGCTCAGTTTGGCCGTNACCCCTGGATCGCCCGCTTCCTCCAGATCCAGAGAAGTCACNTCCACGGGACGCAAGGCGATGATGCGGTTGCCGCAAATGATTCCGATGTTCTGCCCGGCGGTGGCCTCTTTCAAATAGGCGCCGAGATGCTTCTTCGCTTCGGTGATCGTGACAGTCTTCATCCCGCGGATTGTCCGGACGCTCTGGCGTATTGCCAAGGCAAAGCGGAAGCGTTTTGCTCGGAGGATGACCAAAGCGCTCGCCCTGCGTCCGAGGGGAAAACATCCGCTCCATGTTTTGTGGGAAGGCGAGGTCTGGCCGGCNGCNCTGGGCATCGANCTGCCGGAGGGTCTGCGCGAGCGCGTGCTCTCGGGATTGCCGAAATTCGAGCGTGCGGACTCCGCATGGATGTCGGTTGGACTGCGCTCCGACAAAGTCCTGCAGGAAATTTTCCATACCGATGAAGCCATCACCCCGGCCGACGTTCCGCGGCTTTGTTGCGGGTTGCCCGGGATCGAAGGTTGTCTGCTCGCGCGGCGCCACGAGGCGCTGGCCGAATGGAGTTTTCCGCTCGAACTCAAGAAACGCGAACTCCTCGAGTCGGCCTCCGGCGCGATGGATCGTGCGGTCGATGCCCGCGAGGCAGGGTGGGGCGAGCCGCGAGGGATCACGCTTCACCTCGAGGTGGGCAATGCCAGCTTGCTGCGCTGCGATGCCCTGCAACTGCTCGTGCTCCACGAGAAGCGTGGCTTCGCGCCGGGCGTGCGCGAGAAGCTGACCATGGCCCTTGGCGCGGTAGCGCGATCGTTGCGCGCGGGTGCCTGACCGCCGCGCCTATTTGAACCACGCTTCCGGCAGGCGTTCCGCTTTGGCTCCGGGCATGCGGATGAGGGCGAGTGACTGGCGGCAGGTAACGAGGACCGCGCCGTCCTCGGGGCGGACGATCTCGAATTCGACCCAGAAGCGCACGCGGGACAACTCGCTCACCCCGCCTCGCACGAGGAGACGCTCGCCGACTCTCCCCGGCGAGCGATAATCGACCTCGGTGCGGAGCACGACCGGATACAGCCCGGTTTCGACCATCTGCCGCAGTGGCATCCCCATTCTCTCGGCCATGATGGTCCGCGCCTCCTCGATGAAGCGCAGGTAAGCGAGGTTGTGCACCACCGCGGCGCAGTCCGTGTCGTAGAACATCACGATCACCTCGTGCTCGATGCGGGGCAGGTTGGCGGGCATGGAACGAGTCTGCCCGCGGCTCCGCTCGCCCGCCAAAGCAAAATTCCCGAGAATTCCGTTTGCACCCCGGGGCGTATGGCCCTATAGCGCGCACGCAGAAATGAAAGATTGGGACGTCTCCTCGGCCCTCGCGCTCTACAATGTGGAGCGTTGGGGCGCTCCGTATTTCACGGTCAACGGCCAAGGCCACGTTGCCGTGCGTCCGTGCGGCGAGCCGCATTGCGAGGTGGATATGATGGAACTGGTCGCCGAGGCGCGCGAGCGCGGTCTGTCCTTCCCGCTCACCTTGCGTTTCCAGGATTTGCTGCGCCATCGCGTCAAAACGGTGAACGAAGCCTTCGCCGAAGCGATCAAGGGTGCCGGCTACGGCAATGTCTACCGCGGTGTCTTCCCGATCAAAGTCAACCAGCTGCGCGAGGTCGTGGAGGAGATCGTCGATGCCGGCGCGCCCTACCATTTCGGTCTCGAGGCCGGCAGCAAACCCGAACTCCTTGCCGCGCTTTCCATCCACGCCGACCCCGAGAGCCTTATCATTTGCAACGGCTACAAGGATGCCGATTACATCCGCAACGCCATGCTCGGACGCAAACTCGGCAAGCGCCTCGTCATGGTCGTGGAAAAAATCGAGGAACTGGCGCAAATCTTGTCCATCGCCAAACAACTCGGTGTCGAGCCTTGGATCGGCGCGCGTGTGCGCCTCGCCACCAAAGGTTCGGGCAAATGGGCGACCAGCGGCGGCGAGGATGCCAAATTCGGACTCTCGACCGCGGAACTGGTCCAAGCCAGCGAGCTACTCAGGCGCGAGGGCATGGCCCATTGTCTCAAGCTCGTGCATTTCCACGTCGGTTCCCAAATCACCGACATCGGCACGATCAAACGGGCCGTGCGCGAGGCTGCGCGATTCTACGCCAAGCTGCACAAGCTCGGACACGAGCTCGGCTACCTAGACGTGGGCGGCGGACTTGGCATCGACTACGACGGATCGCGCACCACTTTCGACAGCTCGGTCAACTACACGCTCCACGAATACGCCCGTGACGTGGTCGCCGCCGTGCAGGAAATCTGCGACGAGGAAAAAACGGCGCACCCCATTTTGGTCAGCGAGAGCGGCCGCGCCATCGCCGCGCACCATTCCGTCCTTGTCGTCGAGGCCTTCGGCTCCATCGAGAAAGTCTCGCGCGGTCCCGAGGTCGNCGTCGCGGAAGGTGATCCGTCCATTGTTGCCGACATCCTCGAAATCTACAAATCGCTCGGCAGCAAGCACCGCTTGGAAAGCCTGCACGACGCGCAGGAAATCCGCGAAAAGGCCGACTCCATGTTCTCCCTCGGCCTGCTCGACCTTCCGGCCAAGGCCAAGATCGAAACTGTCTACTGGCGCATCGCCGCCAAGGTGGTCGAACTTTTCCGCGGCGTGCGTTACGTGCCGGAAGAAGTGAAGGAACTCGAGGTTTCCCTCGGCGACCAAGTGCTCTGCAACTTCTCGGTCTTCCAGTCGCTCCTCGACCATTGGGCGCTCGGGCAGCTTTTTCCCGTCATGCCCTTGCACCGTCTGGACGAAGCGCCGGACCGTCAGGCCACGCTGGTCGACATCACCTGCGACTCGGATGGCAAGGTCTCGCGCTTCATCGACCTGCAGGATGTGAAACCGACGCTTCCTTTGCACCGCGGGCAGGAGGGACAGCCTTACTACATCGGCTTTTTCCTCGCCGGTGCCTACCAGGACATCATGGGCGACATGCACAACCTCTTCGGCCGCGTCAACGAGATGCATATCTTCCTCGATGAGGACGAAGACCGCGGCTACTACGTCGAGGAGATCATCGGCGGCAACACCATCGGTAATGTGCTCGCCCTGACCCAGTGGGAAAAAAGCGAATTGGCCCGCCGCATGAAGGCGCAGATCGACACGGCAATCAAAGAAGACCGCCTCAAACCCAATGAAGGAATGCGGTTGCTCGATTCCTATGAAAAGGCTCTCGAGGGCTACACCTATTTGAACTGCTTCGCGTCGCCCCACTGACCCCGGCCCCCCCGCCGATGATCACGACCGTCCTCCTCGTCACCTCGATCCTCCTTCTGCTGGCCTACCGCTACTACGGCCGCTTCCTCGAGCGGCGTTTCGGCATTGATGACACGCGGCCGACGCCGGCCGAGACCGAGAACGACGGCGTGGACTACGTGCCGACGAGCACCCCGGTGCTTTTCGGACACCATTTCTCGTCCATCGCCGGCGCCGGTCCGATCGTCGGACCCATCGTGGCCGCCTCGGCCTTCGGCTGGGGCCCCGCGTGGCTCTGGGTGCTGGTCGGCGCGGTCTTCGTGGGCGGCGTGCACGACCTCGGGTCCACCGTGGTGAGCCTGCGGCACAAGGGGCATTCGATCATCGAGGCGTTCCGCAGCCTCGTCGGAGGACCCGCGGCCAGGGTCATGTTCGCCTTCGTCTTCCTCGCCATGATCTACGTGATCATCGTCTTCCTCGACCTTACCGCCTCGGGTTTCCTCGCCACACCCGCCGTGGCCACGGCCTCGGGCTGGTTCGTCCTCGTCGCTTTTGCTTTCGGCGCCGCGGTGCGCTTCACCCGCCTGCCGCATTGGTTGCTGGTCACGGTATTCATCCTGCTCACCTACCTCGGACTAGCCATCGGCTATTGGTTTCCCGCCCCGGCGGTGGGCAAGGAGGTGTGGATCGTGGCCGTGTTGGCCTACTGTTTCCTTGCGGCCATCCTGCCGGTGAACGTCCTGCTGCAGCCGCGCGACTTCCTCAGCGCGACCTTTCTCTACGCGATCATGCTGCTGGGCATCGTGGGTGCGCTCATCACCGGCGGTGACTTTTCCATGCCGGTTTACACGGGATTCGAGAGCAAGGAACTCGGTCTGCTTGTGCCGTTCCTTTTCATCAGCGTGGCCTGCGGCGCCTGCTCGGGGTTTCATAGCATGGTGTGCAGCGGGACAACGGCGAAGCAGCTGCGGCGCGAGACCGACGCGCGCAAGGTCGCTTTCGGCGGCATGCTCGTCGAGGCGCTCCTTGCCACATTCGCCATCGCCTGCGTGGCCATGGCCGGCGGGCTCGAGGGCAACGCGGTCACGACCTTCGCCCGCGGGGCCGCTGTTTTCTTCGGCGCGCTGGGCATCCCGCAGGAGCTGGGGATTGTCTTCGCTTCGTTGGCCGTGAGCACATTTCTGCTGACCACGCTCGACACGTGCGTGAGGCTCGGACGTTTCCTCGTCGAGGAATCCTTCGGTTGGCGCGGGCCGGCATCGCGCTACGGCGTCACCTTGCTCATCGTCATCGTGACCGGCGTGCTCGTCATGCAGAAATACACGAATATCAAGGGCGAGCTCGTTCCGGCGTGGCAGGCGCTCTGGCCGCTCTTCGGCGCGACGAACCAACTGCTGGCCGCGCTGGCGCTCGTCACGGTGGCCGTTTTTCTCCGCAGCCGCGGCATCCCGTCAGCTTTCGCCTTCGTCCCCGCTGCCATCATGGTGGCCATGCCGGTCTCCGCCTTCATCATCATGGCCTTCGACCAGCACCTCGACTGGTTCCAGCGCGGCGCCTCGGCCGTCCAAGTCGTGCTCGGCGTGTTCATCATCTTGATGGCCGCCCGTTTCCTCATTGGCGTGCGCAAGGCGCCATCCGAGGTCTAGCGGAACCAGCCGAACGGCACGGCGCCGTGGGAGAGCAGCCAATCGTTGAATTGGCGAAGCGGCCCGCGGTGCGCGGCATGCAGGGCGATGACTTTCTCGCGACCGAGCAAATAGCTCATCGGCACGGTCGGCGCGGCCGTATACCAATTCACATCGGCCGCGGCGCGGGCTTTGGTGAAGCCGACATGCGTCATCATGTGCCGCGTCGCGTCGGCGTGGGACATCCCGCCGGTATGCAGTCCGATGTCGACCAGAATGCGGTGCGCGCGCCAGAGCGCATCGTGCAACTGGATGAGCTTGGCATGCGGCGCGCGGTAAATTTTCCGGTCAACGCAGAGNTTTTCGCACCACAGCGTCCAACCCTCGTAGAAGACGGCGTGCGAGAACATGCGGCGCAGGCGGCTCGGATGACGGTTCTGCACGATGAATTGCAAATGATGCCCCGGATAAGCCTCGTGGGCGCAGGTCAGCTCCAGTCCGAAGTGCTGTGCGATCTCGGCGCGGCGCTGCCTTTCGCTCTTTGCGTGCTGGGAAAGATCGTTGACCCAAAAAATGCCGGTTTGGTCCGGGTCGAACGGGCCGGGTGCGCTGTAGGCGGCTGTTGGGAATTGCTCGCGCAGGAAATCCGGCACCGGAACCACTTTCAGTTTTTCGCCGCGCGGCAAGCCAACCAAGCCCGCGCGGGCCAAGTGCTTTTTGATCGCGGCAGTGACAGCGCGGTATTCGGAGAACAGATCACCCGCGGAGGGCGTCCATTCGTCGCGCAGGCTTTCGAGAATCTCGTGCGCCGGCCGGCGTCCGAATTTGGCTGCTTCGCGTTTCAACTCGGCCGAAACCGAGGCAACGAGGCGATGTCCCTCTGCGAGCAACTCGGCCGCACTCGCGTCCGTGCCCATACGTTCGCGGAGGAGAAACTCGAAGTTGACGCGTCCAACGGCGAAGCCGTTGGAGGGACCGGCGGGGATGTTCTCCAGACGGCGTGCGTAGGTGCGGAAGGCGTCCGCGGCCTGCGCGAAAAGACGTTTGGCCCGCGCGGGTGAATTGGCCAGCGGCACGATTTGCGCGGAGGTTTGCTCCAAGAAAGTCGCGGCATGTGCGCTTGAGCGCGCGGCCAGCTTCGTCCAGAGCGGCACCGGACGGCGCAGGCAAGCGCGGCCCTCGTCGAGAAAGCGCGGGATATCGCCGAGCAGCGAGAGAATGTCCGGCGTGACCGCGCGGAGGTTGTCCGCATGGCGCACGAGCAGGTGAAAGACCGCGTTGACCGCGGCGCCGCTGTGGGTTTGCGGGTCGATCTGCCAGCGCGGATGGTCGCGCGTGAAGAACANNCCGGNGCGCAGGTAGGCGAGAAAAGCGCGGCGATCGGTCCAGTCGTCGCCTTCGCCCGTCGGCAAACCTTCGATCCGCGGCAGGGTTTGCTCGAAAAGGCGGACGCGGCGCCGGTGGGATTCGGGACTGTTCGGACCGAGCCTTCCCCGGTATTCGCGCAGTCCGAGTTCGGCGGCTTCCTGCGGAGCCAGGTCCCACGCAGCGCGGAAGAATTTTTCCGCGGCGGCATGCAGTTGCGGCGCGCGGCTGTGCGGGGGCGGACGGAAAACGGCCGGCATGGGGCCGTCAGTCTTTCTTCACGATCTGCCCGTCCTGGTTGACGGGAGCGGACATGATCTTGTTGATCTCGACGGCGAGATCGCGCATTTGATCGACCTCGGATTTGGACGGCGCGCGGTCGGCGGCATCGCCGGCGATTTTGCGTATGGTTTCGAGGCGCGAGGTGATGGCGGTGACCAATTCGGTGTTTTTCAGGCGCGGGTTGAGGGTCGAGAGGCGGTCGAGGAAGTAGTCCATGACGTCCGGCTTCATCAATCCGGCCGCGCGCTGCGGGCTGTAGTTCTCCGCCGTGACAATGCACCCGACCTCGAAGCCGCGCAGCCATCCGCCGAGGCTGATCATGTGCGCCATTTCCTCGTCGCGCAATTCGACCATGGCTTCCTCGACATCGGCTTGCGTTTGGATCAGCTCGAGCTTGAGTCCGGCCCAGTCGCCGCGCGCGCCGAGCTCGAGCAGGCTGTTGGCGCGGGTGGAGAGGCGTTGTCCCACGGCGAGGCTCTTCGCCTGACGGAGGAGGGCGCGTCCGACGTTTTGGATGAGGCCCTTCTGCTCGGCGACCACGGCGAAAAATCCGTCGCAGATGAGCGAGCCGAAGTTGAGCGAGGTCTGGAAGCGGTTGTTGTAGGTGCGGTCGAAGTCGGTCGTGGCGATGAGGTCGACCGGCACCGGTTTGAATACTTCCAGCTCGGTGAAGAGGCGCTGGATGGACGGGGCGGTCAGTTCGTTGACCCCCAATTCCTCGCGCGCGAATTCGTCCTGCAGGATTTCCGCCGGCGTCTCCGCGCAAAGAGGCGCGGCCGCGAGAACGATCACAGCACTGTAAAAGGCAGCCCGCATTTGTTCGCTCACCCTGCCACAAACCGCCTGCGGTGTCCATTGGGACGCCGACCCCATTTCGCGCTGGCCCGCGGGCGGTGGCGGGCGGATGATGTGCTCATGAAAAAGGTGCTGGTGCCGGTCGATTTCAGCGACGCACAGGGGCGGCTCGTTGCCGCGGCCGAGGCGGAGGCCAAGCTCCGCGGCGGCTCGCTCTTTCTGCTCCATGTCATCGAACCCGCGGCCGAGGTGGCCGGTTTCGAGACCGATCCGGAAATGCTGCGCCTGCGCATCGGCCAAGACCTCGAAGTCGAGCAGCGCATCGAGAGCGAGCGGCTCAAGGAACTGGCCAAGCAGGTCGCGTCGCGCGGCTTCAAGTGCGAATCCGCGGTGCGTTTCGGATTGCCGGCCGACGAAATCCTCTCCGTGGCAGCGGAGCAGGAAGCCGATCTTCTCGTCATGGGCTCGCACGGCCACGGGGCGCTCTATCATCTCTTCACCGGCAGCGTGGTCACCGGTGTGCTCAAACGCTCGACGTGTCCCGTCCTGGTCGTCCCTCTGCGGGACAAATAGTCCGCTCTTCCCGCGTATGACGACCGACTGGTCCACGTGGCAACCGCGCGAACGCGCCAACCTCTGCTTTGTCCTGCGCGGCGAGGAAGTGCTGCTCATCCACAAGAAGCGCGGGCTTGGTGCGGGCAAGATCAATGGTCCGGGCGGACGCATCGAACCCGGCGAAACGCCGGCCGAGGCCGCGGTGCGCGAAGTGCAGGAGGAACTTTGCGTCACCCCGCGCGATCCGCAGAAGCGCGGGGAATTGCATTTCCAATTCGCCGACGGCTACTCGCTGCATTGCACGGTCTTTGTCGCCGACGGTTGCGATGGCGAGCCGACCGAGACCGACGAGGCCGTGCCGCTCTGGGTGCGGCATGACGAGATTCCTTTCGACCGCATGTGGGCCGATGACGCGCATTGGCTGCCGGGCGTGCTGGCCGGTCGCAGCTTCCGCGGTTTCTTCGAGTTCGACAATGACACCATGCTCGCGCACCGCATGGAATGGTTGGAGGAGGTCATGGCGTCATGACCACCGCGCAATTTCTCCTCGGCATCGGCATCGGCGCGCTGACCGGCGTTCTCGCCGCGCTCTGCGGGGTGGGGGGCGGACTGATCATGGTGCCCGCCTTCGTTTTCCTCATGGCCTTGGACCAAAAATCCGCCGTGGCCACCTCGCTCGCGGTGATCATNGCCGTCTCGCTGGTTGCCACGGCCAAGTATCAGGCCGCCTCGCTAGTCAAATGGCAGGTCGTCCTTCCCGTCATGATCGGCGCCGTGGTCACCACGTGGTTGGCTACCGACTGGCTCAAGCACCTTTCCAACGATTTGCTCACGCGGATCTTCGCTATCTTGATGATTGTAGTAGGGATTCGCATGCTGCTTGTGAAATAATCCGGGGATTTTCTGCCATGTCACGGAATTGTAACATTTCGCAAAACATTGAAGTTCAATGTCTTGGATACTTCAAAAGTGCTTCTGTCGAAAATCTTCATTTTTTCCCTTGC